>Ga0102590_1001325_pt1 | contig 38529 bp, 35 predicted proteins | sample AraplaMF_Col_mMF_FD_76859 | JGI IMG/M metagenome (GOLD analysis project Ga0102590, IMG submission 76859) | Arabidopsis root microbial communities from the University of North Carolina, USA - plate scrape MF_Col_mMF | ecosystem: Host-associated > Plants > Roots > Endosphere | place: USA... | reverse complement strand
GCAACCGAAGGTCATCATCCAGTGCCCGTGCCATCATCCACCTCTTCGCTGTGGATGTTGAATCAGCTTCGGATCGACCCGTCACATCACAATTGATTCATTGATCGCCGGATTTGCTCTAGTCTACGGCATAACTGTCAGCGTTTCGACGGCTTCAATGTTCGACCTGCTCGAAACTAGGGTGGCGGCACGATATTGCTCTTGAACCAATACGAACCCACGACGCGTTACCGCGCGGCAGTACCCCGCTCGGATCAAAGATCGGTTTCTGGAACCAGTCTTCCCGGATCCCCGCAACGCGATCCCGTCCCCGTAATACGGTGGCACGGCGCACGTCTCGCTCCTCGCTTGCTCTACCAAGCAGTGCAAAAGCCACAAACGGGACTGCAGCTTCCCGTTCCAGCGCCGCCGCGACCGAAGGCGAACCTCAATCCCGCGTTTCCATAGGAGTTCCTGGGGCTTGCCGATGCTGCTGTTGGGCCGTGCGCGAAGTTCCGGCTTTCGCTCAGGACTGGCTTCGGCAAGTGCTTTTCGGACGCCTTCTGTATTGAGATTGGCGGCATATACCGGCGTGCCGGGCTGCTGACGCCAGGACTCGTCAAGTTGGCTGACGTCGAACACCGCCCAATCGGCGTGCATCCTGCGGTCGATTAGACGGATTCACGCTCGACGAGGGCGCATTCGACCTTCAGCTGGTCATGGCTGCTTTTCAGGCCGCCGGCGATGTCGTGAATCATTTCCACGGCCATGGCGCCCATCTCGAACAGCGGCAGGTGTAAGGTCGTCAGCGGCGGACGGATGAACTGGGCGATATCGCGATTGTCGAACCCGATCACGGAGACGTCGTTCGGGACGGACTTCCCCCGCTCCTTGAGCGCCTCGACGCACCCCATCGCCATCAGATCGTTGGCGCAGAAGATGGCGTCAGGGGGATTGGGCAGGTCCATCAGGACATGGGTTTCGCTATAGCCTGATGACGGCTCCCAATTTCCGTAGCGCACCAGTTGCGGGTCGAAGATGAAGTCGTTGCTAGCCAGCGCCTGCTTATAGCCGCGCAACCGGTCACGCGGATTGTCGAGACCCTCCTGGCCGTTGATCAAGGCGACCCGGCTGCGGCCGGCGCGGATCAGCCGCTCCGTGGCGGCGCGGCCCCCAGCGACGTCTCCCGGCACGATGGAGGGCAGTCGCCTGTCCTGGTCGTAGCAATTGACCAGCACCGAGGGCACGGTGAACAGGGCCGCCGGCGGGTCGATCTTGCGGGTCAGGATGGTGCCGAAGATATAGCCCAGCAAGGGCTGTTGCTGGCACAGCGAAAACACGTCCTCCTCGGGATCCTCGCCCGCGCGAAAAATGCCGAGCGTGACGATAATGCCGAATTCGAGCGCCTTTTCCCGCGCGCCCTCGAAAGCGAGCGCCATCCAGGGATCGGTTGTCAGCTCGTCCGTGATGAAGCAGATGACCCTGCTGTCTGACAGGTCTCCAGACGGCGACCTGTTGGGGAGCCTGTATCCAAGCTCCTGAACCGCATCCATTACCTTTTTGCGCGTGGCTTCGCTGAAGCGAGCGCCGGAACTGCCGTTGAGGATCAGGGAAACGGTTGCCTGTGACACACTTGCTCGCGCCGCGACATCCATCATGGTTGGTTTCAAGGCGTTCTCCATGTCGCTTGCCACAGCACCGCAAGGTTTTCCACCTATCGCCGCATATTCCGGAATCGGTCGAATGCCACAGCAACGATTATGAACGTACCTATGAACATTCCTTGCCAGAAAGTCGAGATGCCCAACAGGATCAGGGAGTTGCGAATCACTTCTATCAACAATGCGCCAACCACCGCGCCAAGCGCATTGCCCTCCCCGCCCGCCAGGTTGGCGCCGCCGATCACGGCGGCGGCAATCACGGTCAGTTCCATTCCCTGTCCGAGATTGGTCGTGACGCTTCCCAGCCAGCCGGCCATCAGGATGCCGGCCAGCCCCGCGGTCATGGCCGAGAACATATAGATGCTGACTTTCAGCCGCCGCACCGGAATGCCGGCCAGCACAGCCGCATTCTCGTTGCCGCCGATGGCAAAAAGATGCTGGCCCCACCTCGTCCAGCGAAACACCAGCGACATGACCGCGGCCAGCACACACAGCACGTATAATGGATGGGGAAGCCCGAGTGTGGAGCCGCCGCCGATCCATAGCAGCAGGCCGTGATCGGGGCCGAACTCCCATATCATCTTGTTGTCCGAAAGCACCATCGCCAGGGACCGGGCGGCCGACAGGCTCCCGAGCGTTACGACAAAGGCCGGCATACCGGCGTAGGCGATCAGGATGCCGTTGAGCAGGCCGACCAGCAGGGCGGCACCCAACGCAAGACCGGCAGACAGCCAGAAACCGATGCCGCTGGCCATGGCGACACTTATCACCATGGCGCTCAGCACCACGCTCGAGCCGACGGACAGGTCGATGCCGCCTGATGCGATCACGGCCGTCATGCCGATGGCAATGACCGCCACGAAGGCGAAATTTCGCGCAACATTGAAGAGATTGCGGTCGCTGGTGAACGCATCAGTCATCAGCGACAGGGCCAGGCATGCCAGCACGGCCGCTATGAAGACCCAGAAGACTTGCAGGTTCTTCAGCCTGGCAAACCAGCTGTCGTGCCGGGAATTGTTGATGATGTCGTCGAGTGTCGTCATGGCGATTTTTCTCCTAAGCGGCATCAATGGCGCCGGTGATCAGTCCGGTCACTTCCTCGGGCGACGAAGCGCCCACTGGTTTTCGGCAGACCAGGCGCCCGCGGCGCAGGACGGCAATATTGTCGGACACGCTGAAGATGTCGGGCATCCGGTGGCTGATCAGGATCACGCTGATGCCGCGGTCGCGCAGGCGGCGGATTAGGTCGAGCACTTCGGCCACCTGTCGCACCGAGATGGCCGCCGTCGGTTCGTCCATCATCACGATCTTCGGTTCCGACAGCAGCGTGCGGGCGATCGCGACCGCTTGGCGCTGCCCCCCGGACATGCGCCGCACGAGCTGTCGCGGGCGGGTTTCGGACTTGAGCTGCTTGAACAGCTCGGCAGAGACCGTGTTCATCCGCTTGTAATCGATGTATCGGATCGGCCCGAACCGGCGCAGCGGCTCCCTGCCCAAGAAGACGTTTGAGGCGGCCGAGAGATTGTCAGCAAGCGCGAGGTCCTGGTAGACCATCTCCACCCCCTCGCGCTGCGCATCGATCGGCCTGTGAAAGACGACAGATTTTCCATCAATGCTGAGTTCGCCGGCAGATGGGCGGAAATTGCCGGCGATGATCTTGACCAGCGTGGACTTGCCCGCGCCGTTGTCGCCCATCAGTCCCAGCACTTCTCCAGGTTCGATGGACAGCGACACGTCGCTGAGTGCCTGGATGGCCCCGAAGTTTTTCGAAATTCCTGAAAAGACAAGTCGCGACACGTGGCTCTCCTCCCCCCCGCGATGGTTTCCCGGTGCGCCGGCGGGTGCCTCTTCACCCCTGCCGACATTCTTGTTTGCACATTTAATAACTAATTACTTGACTTAATATTATTAGTAAACAAAATCCATCACACAAGAATGTTGCAGGGAGTGCGACGTGAAACTGCTGGTTACAGGCGCCACAGGGAAGGTAGGGCAGGCTTTCCTGCCGGCGCTCCTGTCTGATCTCCGTTTCGCGGATTGGGAGGTGGCGGCGCTTTGCAACAACAGGACCATCGACCCTTCGGACCGCCTGTCCGTCGTCGCCGGTTCCATGTCGGATTCAGCCGTGGTCGCCGAGGCCCTGCAGGGGGTGAGCCATGTGATCCACATGGCCGCCGTCAAGGAAACACCGGAACAGATTTTCGATGTCGCGCTGAAGGGCCTTTTCCTGCTGCTTGACGCGTTCCGCAAATCCGATACCGCCCGGCAGTTCATTCTTCTCAGCGGCGATTGCACCGTGGGTCATATCTTCCAGCGCTACGACGAGCCGATCACGGAAGACGCGCCGCGCCGCGCCTACAAGGGCTGCTATGCCCTGACCAAGACCCTGGAGGAGGTGATGCTGGAGCAATTCGGCATCCAGTATGGCGTGAATTGGACGACCCTGCGATCGCCCTGGATCATGGAAAAGGATGACTTCCGCTTCGCGCTTGCTCTGGGCGACGACCAGTTCGGCGGCCCGAACTGGTCGGAACTGATCGACGCAGATGCGCTCGAACAGTTCCGCATGGGCGGCTATGCGCCCGTCATGCGCGACGCCGGGGGCGGCTACCTGAGGCGCAATTTCGTCCATGTCGACGATCTGGTCGGCGCGATCCTGGCTGCCATCGACAACCCGCACGCCGCCGGCCAACTCTTCAACATTTCAATGGACCGGCCAGTGGATTACGGCGATCTCGGCGCCCGTTTGGCGGCACGGCATGGATTGCAGCCGATCGAGATCGACACCCCGTTTCACAGCAATTGGCTCGACAATTCCAAGGCGAAAATGCTGCTTGGCTGGGCACCGCAGGTCGATCTCGAGCAGATGATCGATCGCGCATGGCGTTACGAGCGTGCGGACAACGACCCGCGCATTGTCTGGTATCCCGGCTGAGGCATGAGGCCTTGATCGGTGTAAGAGGAGGAAAGAAAATGAAAATCACTATTTTGGCAATGGCGGTCATGTCAGTTGCGGCGCTTGCTGCGGCGCCGGCCGCAGCGCAAGGCAAGAAGACTTTGGCGATCGTCGTCAAGGGTCTCGACAATCCGTTCTTCGAGCAGATCAATCTCGGCTGCAAGAAGTGGAAGTCGGAGAATGCGAGTAGTGAATATGAATGCCTCTATACCGGTCCGGCCTCATCAGCGGACGAGGCCGGCGAGGTCCAGATCGTCGATGACCTGCTGACGAAAGGCGTTGCAGCCATCGCCATTTCGCCTTCGAACGCGCCGGCCATGGCGACCCGCATCAAGGCCATAGCCCCGTCCGTTCCGGTCATGACTGTCGATGCGGACTTTCTCGAGAAGGACCATGCTCTGCGTAAGACCTATCTGGGCACCGATAACTACCTGATGGGCGTGAAGATGGCCGAGCAGACAATGAAGCTGAAGCCCAAGGGCGGATCGGTCTGCCTGCAACTCGGCAACGTGGCCGCGGCCAATATCAATGCCCGCGCCCAAGGCTTCCGCGACACCATCGGCGGCGCCAAGAACATCGATCGCTTGACCGGACAGGGCGGTTGGAAGGAAATCGCGGGGTGCCCGGTTTACACCAATGACCAGGCAGACCTTGCTAACCAGCAGATGTCGGATGTGTTCACTGCAAATCCCACACTTGACGCCTTTATCCTGGTCGGCGGCTGGGCGCAGTTTGCCCCGCAGGCCTATGCGCAGGTCACGGACCAGGTGATGCCCAAGCTCAAGAGCAAAGAGTTGATCATTGTCGCCGGCGATACGCTGCCGCCGCAGACCAAGGCCTTCCGCGAAGGTCGCAGCCATTCGCAGGTCGGCCAGCGCCCCTTCGAGATGGGCTACAAGGCGCCTGACGTCATGATCAAGCTGATCAAGGGCGAGAAAGTGGCCGATCCGCTGTTTACCGGCCTTGACGTTTGCAACCTCGAAGATCCGGGTTTCTGCGCCAAGAACTAGTGCGAACCCATGCCAGGGACCGAGGTGCCGGTCCGTCTCAAGGCTCCTTTGGCATGGCACGAATTATTACTAATAATATCAACATAGCCACCAGATGTGAAACCGTGTTTAGCGCGATCCTTAAGGAATGGGGTCGCGGGGAGGAGCAACATGAAACGTCTCAATTCGCTGATGTTTGCCGTAGGCCTGGTGTTTGCCGCCAGTCCGTCACTTGCCGAGGACAAGCCGGCGCTCGCCTTTGTCGTGAACGCCGCGTCCGATTTCTGGAAATTGGCTGAGGCTGGCGTGAAGGCGGCCCAGGCCGAATTGCCGGGTTACGACCTGCAGTTCCGCTACCCGGCCCAGGGGACCGCCGCCCTGCAGAATGCACTGATGGACGACCTGGTCGCCGCCGGGGCGGATGCGATCATGATCTCGTCGGCCGATCCGAAAAACTCGATTGGCGCCTTCAACAGGATCGCGGCCCAGGTGCCGCTGTTCACCACCGATAGCGATGCACCCGCCAGCAAGCGCATCGCCTATCTGGGTTCGTCCAATACGGATGCTGGAGTCCAGGCCGGCGAGATAGCACGGGTGGCCATGCCAAAGGGCGGAAAATGTATGGGCTTCGTCGGCTTTCTGGGGGCCGACAATGCCGTCGAACGGATCGCAGGGTTCCGCAAGGCGGTCGAAGGATCAGGCATAGAGTTGGTCGATGTGCGTGGCGACGATGTCGATTTCGCCCGCGCCCGGTCGAATGTCGATGACGTGCTGGCCGCCAGTCCTGACATCACCTGCATGGTCGGCTTCTATTCCTATAATCCGCCCAAGATCTACGAAGCGCTGCAGGCGGCCGGCAAGCTGGGAAAAGTCCAGGTCATCGGCTTCGACGAAGATCCCGTCACGCTCGGCGCTGTGAGGGAAGGCAAATTCGCCGGAACGGTGGTCCAGGATCCCTATCAATGGGGATACCAGGGCATGAAGCTGATGGCCGCCTACCTGAAGGGCGACAAGTCGCAGGTACCGGCAAACGGCCTGATCATCGTGCCGACCAAGAAGATCGACAAAGGCAATGTCGATGCCTTCGCCGCCGAGTTGAAGGCGCGCGTGGGAAAATAGAAGTCGTCTCCAAAACTGTCCCTGCTGCACGAACTCCCGTGGTTCGTGCAGCACCTATGCGCCCCTGCCATCCGGGAGTTTCGATGACGGCCTATCGGCAAAAGGACATATCGCTCGACCTTCTGGGGATTACCAAGGTCTATCCGGGAGCAATCGCCCTCAACAATGTCTCGCTGAGCATTCGCGGCGGCGAGGTGGTCGGCCTGGTTGGAGAAAACGGTGCGGGAAAATCCACACTGATGAACGTGCTAAGCGGCGCAATCGCACCTGACGAGGGCCGCATCATCATCGATGGCGAGGAAGTGACATCGCTGACATCGGCGCGCGTGCATGAGCGCGGCATCGCCCTCGTCCACCAGGAACTCAATCCGTTTTCCAATCTTGATGTAACGGCAAACGTGCTTCTGGGGCGGGAGATCAGGCGCGGCATGTTCGGCTTTCTCGACCAGGCCGCCATGGAGCGCAAGGTCGCGCCGATCCTCGCCAGGCTGGATACTCGTTTCGGTCCGAATGACGCTGTCTCCGGCTTGTCCCTGGCCGACCAGCAATTGCTTGAAATCGCCCGTGCGCTTTCGATCGATCCGCGCCTGCTCATTCTCGACGAACCCACGTCCAGCCTGACCCTGTCCGAGACCAAGCGTCTTCTTGACGTAATCAGGCAGTTGAGCGCCGACGGCGTGGCGGTGCTGTTCATCACCCACCGCCTGGCTGAAATCGAGGAGGTGGCGAGCCGCGTCGTGGTCCTGCGTGACGGCCGCAATGCCGGAACCCTCGGTTGCGGCGAAATCACCAAGGACGCCATGATCCGGCTGATGATCGGCCGCGATGTCGGCCAGTTCTATGAAAAGGCAGAGCATGACCCCGGCAGGCCGGTCCTGGAATTGAAGGGACTGCGCACAAAGGCCTATCCGCAGCATCCGCTCGACCTTTGCCTGCGCGCGGGCGAGATCCTGTGTCTGACGGGCCTCGTGGGCGCGGGGCGGACGGAGCTTGTCCGCGCGCTTTTTGGCATAGACCGCATCGAGGGGGGTGTGCTGGAGATCGAGGGCCAGCGGCTCGTCGGCCATTCCGTTCCAGCCGCCATCGCCGCCGGCCTCTGCCTGGTGCCGGAGGATCGCAAGACGGAAGGCCTTTTTCTCGATTTCTCGATCACCGAGAACATCGCCATGCCGAGCCATGCTGCGCTGTCGCGGCTCGGATTTGTCGATATAGGCGCCGAGGCCGCCCTGGCTGAGGCATCGCGGCACAAACTGAACATCAAGACGGCGGGCCTCGGTCGCGCGGCGGCAGAAATGTCAGGTGGCAACCAGCAGAAGGTGGTCTTGGCCAAATGGCTGGCAATGAAACCCAGGATCATCATTCTGGACGAGCCCACACGCGGTATCGATGTCGGCGCTAAGGCGGAAGTCTACCGCCTGATGCAGGCGCTAGCCGTCGATGGCGTAGCGCTGCTGATGATCTCGTCGGACATGGAAGAGGTAATCGGGATATCGGATCGGGTCGCCGTCATGTGCCGCGGTCGCATCGCCGGTACGCTCGCGCGCGATCAACTGACCGAGGAGACCATTCTCCAACTGGCCGTGGAATAGGAACGCCGTAGCATGCAGAAAAAAGATATCGGGTTAGCCACGCTTGTGATGACCGTCGGCGCAATCGTCGCCGTGATGAATCCACGATTCCTGTCGCCGATCAACCTGGCCAACACGGCAAACCTGATCGGCCTGTTCGGGTTGTTCTCCATTGCCGAGGCTTTCGTCATCGTCACGGCGGGCATCGAACTGTCCATCGGCTCGGTGATCGCGTTGATAGGCGTCATTTTTGTCGATCTAATCGCCAGCTTCGGCGTTCCCTGGCCAGTTGCACTTGCAATCGTGATGGCGCTGTCAGTCACCATCGGCCTTCTGCACGGCTGGCTGATAACCCGCCTCAAGCTTCAGCCTTTCGTCGTCACGCTCTGCGGGCTCCTGATCTATCGCGGCATTGCTCGCTTCTACACCAGAGATGGCACGGCAGGCTTCACCTTCGGGTCCGACTTTCCGATGCTGGAATATCTGATCGCGGGCCGCACAGTCGGCGTGCCGCATTCCGTCGTCGCGTTCCTGCTGGTAGCTGTTGCCGCCTGGTTTCTCCTGCACCGGACGGTGCTCGGTCGGCATCTTTTTGCCGTCGGCAAAAATCCCCAGGCGGCGAGCTTTTCAGGTATCGACACCACCAGCGTCATCATCCAAGCCTATGTGCTTTGCGCTTTCCTGACAGGCATTTCGGCGGTGTTTTTCGCCATGTATACCCGCTCTGTCCAGCCTTCATCCCACGGCAATTTCTACGAACTGTACGGCATAGCCGCCGCGGTCCTGGGTGGTTTCTCCCTGCGGGGTGGCGAGGGGTCGATCATCGGCGTGGTGCTGGGCGTGATCCTTCTTCAGGTCCTGCAAAATCTCGTCAATCTCTTGGGCATTCCCTCTTCACTGAATTTCGCCGTCATGGGCAGCGTCATCCTTGCAGGCGTGATCGCCGACACGCAGTTTTCCCGCTACCGCGACGCCCGCAGGCAGGCCATTGCCATGGCCGCCTTGGAAGACACTAGCAAGCCTCAAGCGTGAGTTGAGAGCTTCTCACGGATGTTGCGATTGCAGGGGGCGTGAAGGCTTTCGGGCTCTCTCCAGTCAACCGTCGAGACCGCAACGACTAGCCTTCCCCACCCATTTGCCATCCGTCTCCTTGAAGGATTCGAAGTTGCGACGGCAGTTTTAGTACTTGCAACCACGTGCACACGTGTGCAAATATGCACACGTGTGCATCAATCGGACAACGCGAATGTCAGGCAAATCCTCCTATTCGAATGATCTTTCTGGTCGTGCCCTGTTATGCAAGGACGTGATCCGGGCTGCGGGCGCACTCGTGTTGAAGGGCTTTCAGAAAAACACCGGCCGCGCCTTTTCCATGAAAGGTCCGCAGGACTTTCTCACCGAAACGGATGCGGCCTCGGAAGCGCTGATCTGCAGCACCATTTCCAAGCATTTTCCCGATGATGGCTTTCTCGGGGAAGAAGGAGGCGGGAAGGTTACCGATCGCCTTTGGATCGTCGACCCGATCGATGGAACAGCCAATTTCGTCAGAGGAATTCCGCATTTCTGCATTTCGATCGCCTATGTGGAGAACAACGACTGGAAAATCGGCGCGATCTACAATCCAGCCCAGGATGAGCTCTATTTCGCTTGCCGCGGCGCCGGTGCGACGCTGAATGATAAGGAAATCAGCGTCTCTGCCACAGGAACATTCGATACGGCTTCGGTCGAAATGGGTTGGTCTGGCCGCGTACCGAACGAAATCTACATTCGGACGATCAGCGAACTGCTCGCACTCGGGACGAATGTACGGCGAACCGGATCCGGCGCGATGGCACTTGCCTATGTGGCCGACGGCCGTTCCGATGCATATATCGAGTTGCACATGAACTCCTGGGACTGTGCTGCCGGGCTTCTGCTGGTCGAGGAAGCCGGCGGTGTCGTTTGTCCGTTCATGGAAATCGGCACTCTCGCCGAAGGCGGTCCCGTACTTGCCTCGACGCGGGCTATCGCCGCGGGCGTAAGCCAGGCAAGCCGAATTCCGGTCGCCACGCCACATCTCGTCGCCACTGACCTGCAGCGCGCCAGAGGATAACAATAAAGCGTCGGGAAGTATAAGCTGCCGGCGGAGAGGAAACGACATGGATGCGCCAATTTATGCTCGCCCGGATATCAGCCTGATCGGCCGTGGGCTCGGGCCACATGGCGCCGATCTCTACATCGGCGGCAGGGAGGGCGCCAGCAATCGCGAGATGCTGAAACGCCATGGCATCACGGTCGTCGTGAACTGTGCGGTCAATCTCGATATCAACCTTGTAACAGCACCGGACGGCCCCGCATCCGAAGAAATTTGCGGCAGCGGCTTCGCGAATGTTCGCTACTACAAGGTTGGGCTGATTGATGGCGAGGGCAGCCCGGATACAATGATGCTGGGTGCCTATTATATCCTCGACGGCGCCCTGCGCCAGAGCATGCCGAAAAGGGAAACCTATCCGTTTCCCGACGGCGGCAATATTCTCGTCAGTTGCCGCAGCGGTCGCAGTCGCTCCGTTTCGCTCGTGGCACTGTTCCTTCACAAGAAGCAGCCGCACCTGTATCCGACACTGGACGCGGCCGTCTCCCATATTCGCGAACATCGCGAACTGCGTCCGGACGAGTGGTTTGAAACACCGAAGCCTATGCTTTACGAGGCTGCTCGTCGCGCATCGAAATGGATCGACCTGATCGCCGCGGCGCCATCGGATAACCTTATCTCCAATGCCTAAATTGCCCGCTGTCGCCATCATCGCCGATGCGCACTTCCATGACGTAAAGGCTGGGTTCGATTTTCCCGGCACCACGATCGACGGTGAGCGAATGGCGCTTCGCACCTGGGTCGACACGCGCCAATCCACGCGAGTGTTCAATGAAAGTACGCAGGCCCTCTTCGCCGCATTGGATGAGGTGAAACGGCGCGAGATCAGGCATGTCGTATTGCTCGGGGACTATTCGGACGATGGACAGCGCGAAACGCTCGCAAGCCTTCGAGAAATCCTGGCAAGGCATGCTCGCGAACACGGGACGAACTTCTACGCGCTTCCCGGCAATCATGACATTTTCGGCCCCGCTGGCCGCCATCACACCAAAGGATTTCTCGGCCAAAATGCCGAACCTCTGCAGGTGACCAGCGATAGCCAGAATACAGCGCCTGGCACCATTTTCAGCGCCGGCATGTTCTGTGAAGGTTACCCCGTTGGGCTGGGTGCGATGGCAGAGTTCGGCTATTTTCGCCAACCGCATTATTTGCATTGGGAAACGCCCTTCGGTGCGTCCGATGCGATCGAGGCACGGCGATATGATGCGGTTTCGCCGGATGGCCGCAACCATTATCGGCTCATGGATGCCTCATACCTCGTCGAGCCGGAGGATGGACTTTGGCTCCTGATGATAGACGCAAACGTTTTCGAGCCGCGTGACGGATCCTACGTTACGGGGGAAGAGGCGGCCTTCATCGATAGTACCGCAGCGGGATGGAACGCGCTTTTGCGCTGCAAGCCGTTCATCATCGATTGGGTCGCCGACGTCTCTTTGCGAGCCAAAGCCTTGGGCAAGACACCTCTTGCGTTTTCGCATTATCCTGCGCTCGATCCGTTCGATGGTGCGACTGGTGCCGAACGCGTGCTCTTCGGAGACACGAACGTGGCGCGCAGGACACCGCGTGCCGAAGTTGCGGACGGACTACTGAACGCCGGCATGGCTGTGCATTTCAGCGGACACCTGCATGTCGAGGGCGTTACGCGCCGGAGCCTCCGCAAGCGCGAGATCGTCAACGTTGCCGTTCCCTCACTGGTCGCCTATCCGGCCGCCTTTAAGCTCGCGAGGCCCAGCCTCGACAGCATCCAAGTCGAAACCGTGGAACTCTCTGGCCTGGCGCTCGATCAAAAAATCATCACCGCATATCGGCAGGAGAGCGATCGATCGGGCACACCGCAGGATGCAGCCTTCGACGCAATGAGCTACGGCGCCTACTTGCGGGCGCATAAGGAAGCTCTTGTCCATCATCGCTACTTCCCCAAGGAATGGCCGGCAGATGTCGTGAGTGCGGTATCAGACCTGAATCTTCTGGAGGTTTGCCGGATCATCGACAGCAAAGCGCCAGCGGATGACGATCTGGCATCAATCGGCATGATCGACGCAATCGTCGATTGGTATTGCCTGAGGCAGGCGGCCACGCTGGCCTTGGATGACGTAACGGCCCAAAGGCGTGCTCTCTATCATAAGCTGGCGCAATCCTATGGTCGAGACCCCGCCCAAGGCAGCGACGGGACGGTCGGAACGTTTCTGGCTATCTTCTTCGGTGCATTTGCTGATTTTCTGGGTCGCGCGGAGCGCGGGGCGAAGTGTTTCGAGATTTCTCTCAGGCAAAAGTCCGAGGCGGCGTGATCCGTAGAAGCCGATACCGATTGCCAAGTGTTACCGCACCGTCTTGCGCTCGACCATTGAGACCGGGATGACCTGAAGGCGGGTTTCCTGATCGTCGGATTCGAGCGCCGCAACCACGCTCTCGGTAAGCGCTGAGAATGACTGCGCTACGGTCGTCAATTCATAACTCTTCCAGGCAGCCTGCGGGATGTCATCGAAGCCGACGACTGACAGGTCTTCTGGCACTTTGCGCCCCGCTTCCTTGCGGGCCGCATCCAGAAATCCGAGCGCCAGAAGATCGGTTACGCAGAATGCGCCGTTGATCGAGCGATCTTCGAGAAGCTCGCAGCCCGCCCGGTAACCGCTGTCATAACTCGTCGGTCCTTCCGACCACGGGACGACCTCTGCGCCCGCGGCTTTCATTCGTTGGCTGAATGCCGTCGCGCGACGGACTTGGGCGGGCGTGTTGCTGCCACTCGTCACCAGCGCCACTTTCGTACATTTCGCCTGCAGCAAGCGTTGCGCTGCGAGATCCGCGCCGCGAGAATCATCCGTCAGCACCAGGCAGGTGTCGGTGCGTTCAAGCGCCTGGTTGACGAGAATGAGCCTGACACCGTTCGCCGTGCATTGATCGATGATGGTGGACGGTGGCTCGCCGGAGAGAACGACAATTGCCCGGGCGCGAAACTCGAACAGAAGTTCGATCAGCGGCGCAATGTCCTTACGGGCATCGGCGGCATTGAGAAGAAGACACTGCATGCCCTTTCGCAAAAGCGCGATACTCAAGAGATCGAGCTGTTTCGCGATAAAGGGCGAAGCGATGTTGGCGCCGACCACCCCGATCAGGTTGGAGCGGTCATTGTTCAGGCCCTGCGCCAACCGGTTCACCCGATAGCCCAGTGCTTGAGCTGCCTTGAGGACCTTGCGCTTGACTGCAGGCGAAACACTGCCGCCTTCGGTAAAAGTCCGTGAGACCGCGGAACGGGACACTCCGGCGCGCTTTGCCACTTCTTCAGCCGTCACGAACGCTCGCGCCATGCACCCTCCTGCCGTCCAACTTCCGATCTCGGTCATCATGCGCCTGTATGGCGGCGACACATAAGTGTCCGGAAATCAGGGTGTCTGCAAGCTCGGAGAGCACGTTCGCTTGCAAGCGGCTCGCAATACGAAAGCCTATCACAAGAGATTTTTCTACCCCAGAAGCACGGCGAAGCAAAATATCTTGTCTAAATCATATAAAAAAACCATTTATAATCAATGGGCTAACATGATGACCACGTGTGCATTTTTTTATTGACAAAAATCACACGCAAGCAGATTATGTATTCCATGAGCAGACCGTTAATAGAATTTTTGTTCTGCTCAGGTTCGCGATGATCGGCCTTCGCATGAGGAGTTTGCGGAGATCGATATCCAGGTGGGCAGCTTATGCCGACGACGGATGCGAGCAGGGAGGATTAGTATAGATCAGCGCGGTATTTCTGTCCTGCAGATGCCGGCCTCGGCCGGATTGCTGGAAGACAGATTCGCGCCGCTTCCCCGCACGTAATGTTGCCGCTCGCTACCCGATCGTCGCATTCCGAATTCCAAAGGGGAAGAGAATGGCCTTAATCAGTGAAGCAGCGAAGGCGCCGCCCGCGACTGACGCCGTGCGTCAGCCGACCGCCTGGCAAGGATGGCGTTACCGGGCGAAGGTCGCATCACGCGAACCTACAACGCTGATCGGTTTGCTGACCGCACTTCTATTCACCTACCTTATCGCCGTCCCGATCGTATCAATCGTTCTTGATGCTGTTCGCGTGCAGTTCGGTCACGAACGGCGGCTCGGCAAGGATATCGGCGATCTGACAACCTATTACCTCGACCGCGTTTTCATGTCGCCGGTTTCGGTCGATCTCTTCTGGCGACCGCTGTTCAATACGTTGACGGTGGCGATCGGCGCCATATTGCTGTCTCTCGTCATCGGCGGCATCCTTGCCTGGCTGATCAGCAGGACGGATATGTTCGGTCGGCGCTGGTTCGCAACCGCCCTGATCGTTCCCTACATGCTGCCTGCGTGGACGTTTGCGCTTGCATGGACGACCCTCTTCAAAAACCGCACCGTAGGCGGTCAGCCGGGGTGGTTCGAGGCTATGGGCCTCACGCCGCCGGATTGGGTCGCTTATGGCCGTTTCCCGATCACCATTATCTTGGCTCTCCACTATACGCCGTTCGTCCTTCTGCTTTTCGGCTCGGCGCTCCGCCGCTTCGATTCGCAGCTTGAGGACTCCGCTCGAATTCTGGGCGCCCGGCGATATCAAGTCGCTCTCAAGATCATCCTGCCGCTGATGCGCCCGGCGCTTCTGTCGTCGATGGTTCTGATTTTCGCAAAGTGCCTCGGCGAATTCGGGGTACCTTACGTACTCGGCCTGCCGGTAAAATTCGAAGTCCTTTCCACCTCGCTGTTTCGTAGCATTGCCTCCCGTCAGACAGGTGTCGCCGGCGTCGTCGCCGCATCGATCATGATCATCGGCATCATAACGTTGATGATCGACGCACGGCTTGTGCGGGAAGCCCGACGCTTCGTAACCGTCGGTTCCAAGGGGTCCATGAACCGGCAGAACCGCCTCGGCAATATGCGGCTTGCCGCGACGGTGTTTGCGGCGGCTATCTTTGTTCTGAGTGTCGGCTTGCCGCTGATGACCCTGTTTCTATCGACGGTCATGAAGATGCCGGCGCGCTTCACGCTCGACAATTTCACTCTCGATTACTGGATCGGCACCAACCTCAATACCGTCGCGCTGCAGACAGGCGTGCTTCTGAGTCCGGACCTGTGGTCTGCCGCTAAGAACACACTGACGATCGTCGGCCTTGCATCGCTGACCTCTGGTATTCTCGGCCTGCTGGTAGGATATGTGGTCATCCGCACCCCGGTTCGCGCACTGTCAGTGTATCTGCGGCAGGTCACCTTCTTGCCCTATCTCGTTCCCGGCATTGCATTTGCGGCAGCATATCTCTCGCTGTTTGCCGTCCCGCGCGGTCCCATGCCCGCACTCTACGGCACCGTGACCATTCTTGTGCTGGCGCTGATCGCGGACCAGATGCCCTACGCATCCCGTGCAGGCATTTCCGCCATGACGCAGCTCGGCAAGGAGCCTGAGGAAGCCGCGCAGATTGCCGGTGCGGGCTGGTTCCGCCGCATGATCTCGATCGTCATCCCGATCCAGAAGGGGTCACTCGTCACCGGCGTGCTGCTGCCGTTCATTTCCGGCATCAAGGGGTTGAGCCTGTTCGTCATCCTCGCCGTGCCAAGCACCGACGTGCTGACGACCTATTCGCTCCGCCTCGTCGATTACCACTACACACAAGCGGCAAATGCCGTCGTGCTGATGATCGCGGCAATCGCCTACCTTGGAACGCTGGCGGCCCAAAAACTCACCAAGACCAATCTCGCAGAAGGACTCGGAAGCTGATGCCGACTATCAATCTCAACGGTGCCCAGAAGAACTACGGCGTCAATTCAGCTAACGCAGTCTCCGATCTAGACCTGGAAATCCGCGATGGCGAGTTCATGTGCCTTCTGGGACCATCGGGCTGCGGCAAGACGACCACACTGCGGATGATCGCCGGACTGGAAAACCTCTCAGGTGGCGAAATCCGGATCGGCGAGAGGGTCGTGGATTCTGTTCAGGAAGGGGTATTCGTACCGCCGGAAAAGCGTGAAATGGGCCTCGTCTTCCAGAGCTATGCACTCTGGCCGCACATGACGATCGAACGCAACACGGATTTCGGCCTGCGTCTGCGCAAGCTGCCGAAGGCTGAACGCGAAGCGCGGGTCGAACAAGTCATGCAGGCGCTCGATATCGCCAAATATCGCGACCGCTATCCCTCGCAACTTTCCGGGGGGCAACAACAGCGCGTCGCCCTCGCCCGGATGCTGGCGGTCAATCCAGGTGTGCTTTTGCTCGACGAGCCGCTCTCCAACCTCGATGCCCGCCTACGCCTTGAAATGCGAGCCGAGCTCAAACGCATTCACAAGGAATTCAAAACGACGATCGTCTTCGTCACCCACGACCAATGGGAGGCAATGACGCTCGCAACCACGATCGCCGTTATGAACAACGGCACCCTTCAGCAGATGGGCACGCCGAACGAGATCTATGATCGCCCGGCCAATCGCTTCGTTGCGGAGTTTGTCGGCAGCCCCCCAATCAACATCCTCGAGCTGGATACCAGCGACATGACCGACATCGCCCGGGAGGCGGCCGTATTCCTCTCCGCACGACATCCATCGCTGAAAGGCATCGGCGCGATCGGCATCCGTCCGGAAGCGATCGGCTACACCGCGGACAAGGCGCAGATCCCACCTGGCAGCTTCGGCGGCGAGATGATCGTGACGGGCGTGCTGCCAACGGGCGGCAGCTGGATCCTCGAACTCCGAAGCGACAACAACACGCTCTTTCTGACGACGTCGGTCCTGCCTCGGGTAGAACCTGGCTCGAAAACGCATTTCTACGCGGAGACGAGCGCGCTGCATGTCTTCGACAAGACCGGCATGAGGATCTCGGAAGCGGATGCGCTTCTCAGGGCCGCCGCCATCAACTGAAACACTGCAAGGAAAACCACGACTCAAGGGAGGTAAAGTCGATGATTTCTCGCACGAACAACACTTTTTACCGAAGGGCGCAGTCAATGCTGCTCTCGGTGGCCATTCTGGCCGGAACAGCTGAAGCATCAATGGCTGCAGACGCCTTTGATCTGCAGGCCCTGATCGAAGCCGCAAAGAAGGAGGCCCCGATAACCGTCTACGATAGTACCGGCAAGATCGTGGACATGGCGAAAGCCTTCTCGGCCAAGTACGGGCTCCACGCAGAGGGAGCGAAGGTAAAGGCAGCGGCACAGCTCGAGATGATGATCCGTGAAGCCCAGGCCAAGAACGTTCAGGGCGACGTCTCGATTGTAAGCGACGCTCCGGCTGCCATGGCTCAGCTTCTGCCGCAGGGTTTCGCGGAAAGCTGGCTGCCGCCGGACATGGCGTCCAAAATCCCGGCGGAATATCAGACCCCGCTGACAGTCGTCACGAGCGCCAACGTCTGGGCCTATAACACCGCTCTTTTTGACAAGTGCCCTATTACCAACATCTGGCAACTTACCGAGCCCAAGTGGAAGGGCAAGGTGGCGATGCAGGATCCGCTGGGCAAATCATCCTACATCGATTGGTTCAATCAGATGGCGAAGCACGGCGACGACAAGATCGCCGCTGCCTACAAGGACCTTTACGGCAAGGATCTTGAAGCGGGCGAAAGCAGCGCGACCGCAGCATGGGTCAAGGCGCTCGCTGCCAACAGTCCACTGCTCACCGATGCCGACGCCGGCGCGGCCGACGCAGTCGCCGCACCGGGGCAGACCCAGCCTTTCATGGGCATGATCAGTTCGGCAAAGTTTCGCGACAACAAGGACAAGGGCATGAAGCTCGGCCTCTGCAAGGATCTGAAACCGTGGCTGGGGTGGATGTATCCAGGCATCGGCCTGATCGCCAAGGGCACCAAGAGCCCGAATGCAGCAAGGTTGTTCATCCACTACGTGATGACTGCCGAAGGCATCGCACCCCAGGCGGAAGACGGGAAGATATCGACCAACCGTGACGTCTCCCTCCCCGCAGACGAACCTTCCGGCATCGGTGGCGTGCTTAGCCAGGTCCTTCCCTACCAGATGGCGACGAGCCTTGGAGACTGGGACGGCCGCGATGCATGGCAGGATTTCTGGCGCTTGAATTACAAAAAATAACGGGAGGGACAAATGAAGACGTTGAGAAAGCACAGGGCTGCCGGTGCGGCCAGCTGGGTATTGGCTGCCTTGCTGCCCGCCGGCATCGCGGCGGCGCAGGAGAACAAATTCAATCTCGAGGCTCTCATCGAGGCGGCACGTAAGGAACAGCCCATCACGGTCTATGCCGTGACAGGAAAGATCGTCGACACGACAAAGGCATTTTCCGAAAAATACGGGGTGAAGGCGACCGGCAAGAAGGTCAACGAAGCCACGCAGATCGAACTTATGATCCGCGAGCATCAGGCTGGAAACGTCGTGGGTGATATCAGCGTCGCGACGGATGTCGCGTCCGCAATGGGGCAGCTTCTGCCGGAAGGCATCGCTACAAGCTGGACGCCACCCGATATCGCCGCCGATATTCCGGAAAAGTACCGCAACCCGCTCGTGGTCGTCTCTGATCCGCATGTCTGGACCTACAACACCCAGAAATACGACAAATGCCCCGTCGACAACATCTGGCAACTGACCGAACCGGAGTGGAAGAGCAAGGTCGCAATGCTCGACCTGTTCGACAAGCCGCTCTATGCGGACTGGTTCAACCAGATGGAAAAGCATCACGATGGAGACATGGCGCGTGCCTATGAACTCCGGTACGGCAAGAAGCTCGATACAGGCAAGGAAAGCGCTACGACTGCCTGGGTAAAGGCTTTTGCCCAGAACGGTCCGCTGCTGTCCGACTCCACGACCGTCGCCAATGCTGCCGGCGCGCCCAACCAGGCGAACCCGTTCTTCGTCATCACCTCCACGGCCAAATACCGCGACAATATCACAAGCGGCCTCAAGCTCGGGATGTGCACCGATATCAAGCCGTTTGCAGGCTTCCTTTATCCGGGCTTCGGGCTGATTGCAGCAAAGACGAAGAGCCCCAACGCCGCCAAGCTGTTCATCCGCTATCTGATGACGGCGGAAGGCGTTGCGCCGCAGACCGTGGACGGAAAGGTCTCCGGCAATTCCAAGATCAGCCTGCCTGCGGATGAGCCATCAGGCGTCTCGGCACATCTTGGCCGGTTGATGGCTTTCGAAGCGGAAACGGCAGGCGACGATCTCGACAAGCGCGAAAGCTGGCAGGATCTCTGGCGCGTAAACTACAGAAAATGAGCAAAGCGCAGACGACCCCGTCAGCGCCATTCCTTGGGAGGGGGAAGTGAACAAAATGATATCCGCAAAACGCATGGTGAAACTGTCGGCCTTGGCTCTGGCAGTCGGGCTCGGTGCTCCGCACGTACGCGCTGCAGACGATCTCAACGCATTGATCGAAGCCGCCAAAAAGGAAAAGCCGATCAGCGTCTATGACAGCACCGGCAAGATCGTTGAAATGGCGGAGGGATTTACGAAAAAATACGGTTTGAAGGCGACCGGGGTAAAGGTTTCGGCAAACAACCAGCTGGAAATGATTATCCGCGAAAGCCAGGCCGACAATGTTCAGGGCGACGTCGCGCTCATTACCGACACTCCGGCAGCACTTGCACAGTTGCTGCCGCAAGGTTTCGTCCAGAGCTATCTGCCGGACGACATGAAGGCGAAGATTCCTTCTGAATTCCAGAACCCTCTGGCGATCTCCACCAACGCCAATGTCTGGGCCTACAATACCGAAGTCTATGACAAATGCCCGGTCGCAAACCTTTGGGAGATCACGGAGCCAAAGTGGAAGGGCAAGGTCGCGCTCGTCGATCCGTTGACCAAGAGCACCTACACGGACTGGTTCAACCAGATGGAGAAGCATGCCGACGGCAAGGTCGCCGACGCATACAAGGCGCTTTACGGCAAGCCACTCCAAACCAAGGAAAAAAGCGCGTCTGCGGCCTGGATCAAGGCGGTAGCGGCAAACGCGCCATTGCTGGTCGATGGTGACGATCCCGCCTCGGAAGCGATCGGTGCGCCGGGGCAGAAGACGCCATTCTTCGGCTTGCTGAGCTCTGCCAAATTCAGGGACAACAAGGACAAGGGCTACAAGCTCGGCCTTTGCAAGGAACTGCAGCCCTGGGTGGGATGGACCTACACCAAACTCGGTCTCATCGCCACCAAGACGAAGAGCCCGAACATGGCGAAGCTCTTCATTCGTTACGTCCTGACGGAAGAGGGCATCACCCCACAGATGAAGGACGGCAAGCTGCCCACCAACATCGACGTAAAAATGCCTGCCGACGAGCCTTCTGGCTTGGTGGCAGTCTCCAACCGTCTCTTCGCCTACGACGCATCGACCGGCCTGGCGGATTTCGAACGCCGCGAGGAATGGCAGGACTTCTGGCGCCTTAACTACAGCAAATGACCCCTCTCCGGCACGCGGCACCCCGTCCGCGTGCCGGAACCTTGATGATGGAACAATGACATGACCAGTTTTCAAAAAGCTTCGGACGATTTGCCGGAGACCCGAGAACAGCGCGTGGCTGAGGCAAAACGCCTTGTGGCTGTGGCCACGATGGCGGCCCGCGCGGTTCAGGCGCCGCTAATGGCGGCTTTCAGATCGGATATGGAGGTAGACTACAAACGCGACCTACACGATATCGTCACCGTGCACGACAAGACTGCCGAGCTTACCATCCGCAATATTATTCTAGAAAATGAGCCGAATTCGGTCATTCTCGGGGAAGAAGGCGGACAGATCGGCGATGGAGACATCCAGTGGTATGTCGACCCCATCGATGGCACGGCAAACTTCGCCAGCGGCTTTGCTTTCTGGTGCGTATCGATTGCTGCCGTTCGAAACGGCAGCGTCGTTGCCGGCGTCGTGTTCGATCCCGTTGCGAACGCGCTGTTCTCGGCCGATCTCGAGCATTCCTACCTGGATGGCCAGATCATACGATCGAAGGCCGTAGACGACGAGCGGCGTGCGACGCTGATCACCGGCTATCCTGTTTCGCGCGATTTTCACCTCGACGGCCGAGAGATTGCCCTTTCCCGTTTCGGTGATCTCGTGGACACATTTTCCACCGTGCGACGGCCCGGTAGCGCCGCGCTTAGCATCGCGCATGTGGCGGCTGGTTTCGTCGATGTGGCAGCCGGCTTTGGTGTCAATTCCTGGGATGTGGCGGCCGCGATCCTGATTCTGAAGAACGCCGGCGGCCGTTACGAGCCCCTTAGTTTAGGAAAAGTGCACCCTAGCAGCGCTGATTTCATGTGCCCAGGCTATGTCGCCACCGGCAATGGGGGTGAGTACCCAACGCTCAATCGGATCGCGCGGGACATCTCCGCCGGTCGCGTCGGGAAACTTCTGGCGAGCAACGGGGCGAAGTAACGAATATGATAAGCACAGCTAAGGAAATTGCTACCGAAAGAGATGATTCGCAACAGCTCGAAAAGCTGAGCCTCATCTACGAAAAACATCCGGCCTATGGTGTGAATCTCTATATATCCGGCAAGGAAGGTGCGAGCGATCTACCGATGTTGCGCGAGCACGGCATCACCACTGTCGTCAACTGCGCAGTCAATCTGGACTTCAACTACGTGCAGCAGGCGACACTGGTTGCGGACCATGAGGGCAGTGTCTACGGGCCGGGGGAAATCCGATACTACAAGATCGGGCTCATTGACGGCAGCGGAAATCCCCACACACAGATGCTCGCTGCTTATTACATTCTGAAAGCAGCGCTTGAGCAGGTTTTGCCCGAAAAACCATCCTATCCGCGCCGCGAGCACGGTAGCGTGCTTATCAATTGCCGAGGGGGGCGATCGCGCTCGGTGGTCGTCGTTTCGCTTTTCCTGCACTCGACCTTGCCCCAGGAATTCCCCACGCTGGAAAGCGCCATCGCGTTCGTCCGGACACAGCGAAGCCTTCCCGAAAACGAGTGGTACAAGGCGCCGAAGCCGGTCCTCATTGAGGCCGCCAGGCAAGCCGCGGAGTGGATTCGAGATATCGAGGGAAATTCGCGATCGGCGCGTTCAAAATGACCATCATCATCGCCATCGTCGCACTCGCCGGACACATCGCCCTCCTCCTCTGGGGGACCCGAATGGTGCAAACGGGCATCCAGCGAGCCTTTGGTCCCAGCCTGAGGTCGTTTCTGGGACGTGCCCTGAGCAACCGCTTCAAAGCATTTTTGGCCGGACTCGGCGTGACCGCGATCCTGCAAAGCAGCACGGCCACGGGCTTGATGGCATCGGGTTTTGCTGCCGGTGGCCTGGTCGATCTCGTACCGGCCCTCGCTGTCATGCTTGGTGCGAACGTTGGAACGACCCTGATCGTTCAGGTCTTGTCCTTTGACATCGCTGCCGTATCCCCTGCCCTCATTCTCTTTGGCGTGGTGATGTTTCGCCGAGCTCATAACCCGCAGGTCCACGACCTTGGGCGTGTCTTCATCGGCATCGGCTTCATGTTGCTTGCACTACATCAACTTCTCGCCGTGCTGACCGACTACGCGGACACGTCGGCTTTCGAGGCCGTGCTTTCGGCAATTTCCACGACGCCGGTTCTGAGCCTGATCCTCGCCGCCATTCTGACCTGGGCAGCACATTCGAGCGTTGCCGTCGTCCTGCTCGTCATGTCCTTGTCCAGCAAAGGGTTGATGGATCCTTATCAGGCCTTCGCACTCACTCTTGGTGCCAACCTCGGCACGGCGATAAATCCGGTCGTGGAGGGCAACATCGCCGGTGATCTCTCCGCCAAACGGTTGCCGTTGGGAAATCTCGCGACACGTGTTGCAGGGATCGGCATCGTCTTCGCCGCGCTTTCACCCATTGTCGCGTGGATGACAGCAATCGATACCGACGGCGCACGGATCGTCGCGAACTTCCATACGGCGTTCAATCTCATCGTTGCCGTTGCAGTCATGCCATTCCTCGGGCCTTTCGCAAATCTGTTGGTCAGGCTATTGCCGCAGAAGATCGACGCGACCGATCCTGGCCTTCCACGCTACCTCGATGCATCAGCCAAGGAGACGCCAGTCGTCGCATTGCAGGCGGCGGCCAGAGAGGTGCTGCGGCTTGTGGACATTCTGGGCGAGATGCTGAAAGGCACGAAAGCAGCTCTAACAAGCAACGATCGACGTGCCCTTTCGGCATTGCGCAGGATGGACACGATCCTTGATCGGCTGAATACGGCGGTAAAGCAGTATCTGACTTCGATTGATCCCGATGAACTCAGCGAGACCGATCGCCACCGGCTCGACGAAATTCTACTTTTCTCTACCGGCCTCGAACATGCTGGCGATGTGCTTGACCAGAACGTCCTTCCCCATCTGGCAAAAAGACTGCGGAGGGGCATAAAGTTCTCGAGAGACGGTCAGCGCGAATTGTCCGACCTGATCGACCGCCTCTCGACAAATCTCAGGACCGCTTCGGCATTGTTCATGTCTCAGGACGAGCGTGTGGCCAGAATGCTGGCAGATGAAAAGATCGTCTTCCGCAAGGCGGAACGCGAAGGCATGAGCGATCATTTCAAACGCCTCCGCCAGGGCGATATCGACACCGCCGAAACTAGCTCACTCCATCTCGACCTCCTTCGTGATTTCAAACACATCAATTCGCACCTCGTTGCTGCCACCGCTTATCCGGTTCTCGAGCGAAAAGGAGAGCTGCTTCAAAGCAGAACAAGCCGTCAGTTACACGTGGAAATCCCTTCATCCATCGCCGATGAACGACATGTTTCACCCATATCTTGAAATCCTAGCTCGTGAACCATACGAAGGGATTGGCCGGTTCCTCGGCATGGCATCGCGCCCGTTCGCGACGCTATGCGTCATCGCCGTCGGGCTGATCGAGCGTGACGGACTCCTAGTCCTCATTGGCTCGGCATGACCCTGATCGCGCTGGCTGTGACAGGAGCGCTGCTCTACGCAGCAGCTGGTGGCATCCCCTGGATTTGAGCCTGGTCGATCGTATCCTATCGCCGCTTCTTCTTGTCATGCGGTTTGAACGCGACGAGCATCGATTTCAGTTCGACCTCGCGGACACGTCGGGCGGCTTCATCGGGACTGACCCAGTGGAGCTGGCGTTGGCCGTGCTCTTTGAAATCGGCTCGGATTTCGGTGACTGCGATTTCGAACACGTCCACGATACACGTCGCCATTATCCAGCTCTTTGAGATAGGTGTAGCGGCCAATCGGCTTCTTACGCACATTGCCGCGCACTCCGGCTTCCTCCCAGGCCTCTATCGCCGCGGCCTCTTGGGGCTTGCTCCCCTTCATCGGCCACCCCTTCGGGATCACCCAGCGGCCGCTATCGCGCGAGATAATCACTAAAACTTCGATGGAATGGGTCGCCGGCTGGCGGCGAAAACACAAGGCGCCGTACTGCTGACGGAACGTGCCATCGAAGAGCTGATCCGGCGTCGCAGCAAGTTTTTGCAATAGCCGTTGCGATTTGGCCTGCTTTCTAGCTTTTTCGGCGCGCCTTTCCTTCATGCCCAATGAAGTAGCCAAATCCTTGTGTTCCGCAAGACGAATAGGATCTATAGGGCGGGCGAACCCTTGACGAAGCTTATAGGAACGCGCGATTTTGTATCTGAGGCAGGTCATGATTGATATCGAGCAACTCAACGACATCCGACGCAACCGAGGTTTCTTAACGGTCGAAGACACTTCGGCGCTTTCGTCGGCGCGGGTTGTTGTCCTGGATCCGTTCTCGACACTCGTGTCGCAAGGCGTCACGCTTGATCCCGGCGTAACGCTTTGGCCTGGCGTGGTCCTGCAAACGAGCGACGGCGGAACTATTGCGATCGGTTACGAGGCCCAGCTCTATCCGGGCGCGCGTCTCGTTGCCTCGAGAGGACGTATAAAGGTCAGTGCGAGGGCTGAGATCGGCGAGGAAGGCGGCTTCACCATCAAGGCCGAGCAGCAGGATGCCGTGATTGAAATTGGAGAAGGCGCGAGGCTAATCGGCGGCGGCGCGATGACGCTTAGCAATTCGATAGGTGCCGGAGCTCAAATCCTCGGACCGATCCGGCTGCAGAACTGCGTGCTTGAGGGTGGCGGCACGCATCTCGAGCCAGACCCGGACCGGCGCGGGGCAGTTCTCAAGGGATCCGGCCTCGCCCGGCAAATCTTTGTGCCGACCGGTTTTGTCATTCAAGCCTTTGGGCTTTTCTCTGAAGCGCCGGTGCGCAAGCAATCTTATTTTCATCCAAAGCCAGGGAATTGAACCGCAGTGCTTCAGCATGACGCGAAAAAATTAGAGCTGGGACTTGGGCTGGTATCAATCGGACGCAGGTGGGGATTCGCAGACGTCGAGCCGCCCGACGAGCGTCAAGCTAGCGATTTGCTGAGCTGCGCGGCGGCACTCGGGATCACGGTGTTCGATACAGCGCCAGCTTATGGCGCAAGCGAGACTATTCTCGGTCGCTTCCTCGCCACGCTTTCCCCTGAGAGACGCTCATCATTCCGTATCATGACCAAAGCGGGAGAACACTGGGACAGCCATGCCGGTAGCCCTTTCGTAGACCACGGCATCGACGCTCTGAAGCGCAGCATTGACCGGAGCATTTCGTTGCTGGGTAAGATTGACGTCCTGCAAATCCATAAGGCGAGCGAAGACGTTATTACGTCCCCATCCGTCATAGACGCAATAGACTACGCCGAGGCAGCTGGGGTTAGATGTTTCGGAGCGAGCGTTAGTACGGTTGAAGCAGCTACCCTGGCGATCTCAAGCGGACTTTACGCGTTTCTGCAGTTCCCCTTGAACGTTGCTGATCAGAAGTTTCTTCACCTGTTGCCATCTATCACGCGAGCGGGCATGCACCCAATCATCAACCGTCCGTTCGCCATGGGCGAACTGGTTGCGGCGCCACAGCCAGACCAGATCGGCAGGGCAGCATTTCGTTTCATTCGCGAGAACGTCGAGACGGGGATCGTCTTGACCGGGACCAGCAAGCCGCATCACCTCCGCCAGAACTTCGCATCCTTCAGATCTGAATAATCGCGATCAGCGGACTGCCATGTGGGCCATCCTGTCCATCCGCTGCAGGCCGTTCCAGGGGCATACATGTCGCTGACCAATGAAAAGTTTTTCGATTTCATCAAGCGAAACCCGATCAAGGTCGAATTGTTGAGCCGACTGAACTTGCTCAATATTCCACAAGGGACGCTGACTGCAGGATGCCTCAGACATCCTAAAGTAATACTTCGGAGGCGATGGATTCCGGCCGCAATTAGCGATGGCGGTCATCCTATCTCAGAGCCCGGTTGTCCTGCGCCGATTTCAAAGCATTGGTGCTGCGCTGAAGCGGGCACTGACATGGCCGGCCACTTCCAATTGCGGAGCATGCCATGTATTGGCATGGGGCCCCTCCCCGGAAATCAAGAGAATCCCCAATGCAACAGAACTATCTTGCCGACATAGCAACGTGGCCACAAAGCCGGGAGTTTCGGGGCATCCCCTCCATTTGCTCGGCTCATCCGCTGGTGATCGAGGCAGCGCTGCGCCGTGCCCTGGACCAGAATTCGCATCTTTTGATCGAAGCAACCTGCAATCAGGTCAATCAGGACGGCGGCTATACAGGCTTGACACCGGCGGCATTCCGCGCTGCAGTCGAGAAGCTTGCCGCAGACGTAGAATTTCCGGCGGAGCGGCTGATCTTTGGAGGAGACCATCTTGGGCCGAATCCTTGGAAGCACCTGTCCGCCGACCTCGCAATGGACAAGGCATGCTCGATGATCGAAGCCTATGCCAAAGCCGGCTTCACAAAGCTTCATCTGGACACAAGCATGGGATGTGCCGGCGAACCGGTGGCCCAGTCCGACGCGGTCACCGCCGAACGGGCCGCGAGGCTTGCAGTAGTAGCTGAACAGGTCTTCAGAGCTGCCGGCGGTCTCCTGCCGGTCTATATTGTCGGCACAGAGGTGCCGATACCGGGCGGAGCGATGGAGGAGCTGGGGGAGCTGGAGGTCACCAGGCCCGCGGCGGCTATCGAGACCGCAGCCGTGCATCGCAGGGCATTCGAGGCGGCCGGTATAGCGGATGCCTTTCAAAGAGTGATCGCCGCCGTCGTCCAACCCGGCGTCGAGTTTGGAAATCACAACGTGATTGCATACGAACCGGAGAGAGCTACTTTACTCAGTACTGCCCTTTCGGCGATGCCCGGCATCGTCTTCGAGGCACACTCCACCGATTATCAGACCCCAGAAGCCTTACGGCAATTGGTAATCGACGGTTTTGCAATCCTGAAGGTCGGGCCGGGCCTGACCTTCGCTCTGCGGGAGGCGTATTACGGTCTCGACCAGATTGCATCGTTCCTTCATCCGGGCGCACGCGGAAGGACGCTAAGGGAAGCTTTCGAGCAGGTTCTGACGGCCGATCCGCAGCACTGGGAAAAGTACTACCACGGTACGGATGCGGAGCAGCATATCCAGCGCCATTTCAGCTACAGTGACCGCATCCGGTATTACTGGCCGCATCCCGAAATCAACGAGGCCGTGGAAAGCCTGCTGGCGATCCTCGGGGAAGCTGACATCCCGGAAACCCTTGTTAGCCAGTATGTGCAGAAGGCGTATGATGGAGTGCGCGCCGGAAGCGTCAAGCCGCGTGCGAAGGATCTCCTGCTGGCCGCGGTCGACCAAGTTCTGCGTGATTATTTCACGGCATGCAGAGCCTGATCACGGAAATGCGGTAGGCTCGGCCTGCCGCATTCATCCGGATGATCACGCCCAGCCCTTTAGCGCGCGACCGGAATAATAGCTTGGTGTGGTCGCGCGGTAGAGCGGTATGGTTGCCGCGCCAAGATGGGGAACTTCACTGAGTTCCGACCTGCGGATTTCAGGAGGCTCCACGAAGAAGTCTTCGCCGAGAATCTCCAGAGAGACCAATCGGTCAACGATATGGCCAATGATCCACTCGGGAAGCGAGCCACCGAACACAATTACCGAGGGGTCTAGCGATCGGGCAACTGTAAGCGTCAATGACCGCAGCTGATCCGTCGCGCGATCCAGCCATGCCTGCATGACCGGATGGTCGGCATAACCGGCGTCGATGTCCTTCAGACGCTTTATACCGACCCCTGCTGCAAGCAGATTATTGCAAAGATCCTGGCCTGAGGGTCTCGGATGGGACTTCGGAAAAAGGCCGCCGAATTCGCCGGCGTTCCGATGCGCCCCACGATAGAGGTGTCGTTGCACCACCACCCCTCCACCGATGCCATATGTCAGCCAGATCATGGCGAAGTTGGAAAGATTACGGCCCGCCCCATAATAAAGCTCGGACAAGATGACCGCCTTGCCATCGTTTTCGTGGTGGACGGGATGATCGAAGAATTGCTGCAGATCGACATCGACGTCGACGTCATGCCAACTGGTAAACTGCGCGATCTGGAGAACATGTCCCGGGTTACGGGAGAAATGTCCCGGGAAGGATATGCCGCAGCCCAGGACCTTCCCCTTGTCGATACGCGCGTCCTTGACGACCTGTCGGGCCGCTGGCGAAGCGATATTCATGATCGTTTCGAAACTGTGATCGTCGAGTTCCTGGCGGATCTCGGCCCGGATCTGGCCGTTGAGGTCGGCGACGCACACCCGAATGTCATCCGGGTTGAAATACACGCCAACGGTAAAAAGACCGTTGGCGTTGAGTTCCATCGCGGTGGAAGGCTTGCCCCGGCCGTTGCCAGAGCGAGAGACATCCGCTTCAACGATGAGGTTGGCTTCGAGAAGGCTCGATGTGAGGCGCGTCAATGTCGGCGCGGATACATCCATTTCGCGTGCCAGTTCGGAACGCGACATACCACCGCGACCGCGCAACATCTCGATAAGCCGGCGCTCGTTATAACCGAGATTGATCAAGAATTTCCCCGTGGCCGGCTGATGTTGATGGACGCCTTAGCTGAACTCGCTGTCACAATCACTAGGTTTCCTCAGAACTGGCGACCGCCCGGCATCCCGCGTTACCAGAAAACTTCGATTTCCGAGCTTACTCAATAGCTTATCTAATTCGCGGAACATCTCGGAAAATCATCTTGACATATTTACTTACGTAATGAAAATTAAAAATCAGCGCTGGATGTGAGATTGGCACCTAAAAAACAATAAGCCCGCCTTTACGCGTCGAAGCCATCGGGAACCAAACTAAACGGAGGCAAACATGGGTTATTTTCGTAGCTTTTTTACCGGCATTGCAGCAGGCGCCGCCATCATCATCTCGACGTCGGTTGCGCACGCCGACGGCACTGTCGTCGTCTATTCCGCTGCCCCGCAGCAGTTGATGGACGACCTGCTCCCGGCTTTCGAGAAGAAGACCGGCACAAAGGTCGAGCTAGTGAAGGCTGGTTCCGGCGAGCTGATGAACCGGATCAAGGCTGAAAGCGGAAAGCCCGCTGCTGACGTGATCTGGAGCGTCGACGGCACCGTCATCGACTTCTCGGCCACGCTTTTCCAGCCTTATGAGCCCAAGGAAGCCTCCGCGATCACCCCGTCGCTCGCGCCTAGCAAGAACTGGGTACCGTTCACCGCGGTCGTGACCGCCTTCATCGTCAATCGCGAAGCCTTGAAGGGTGCTCCTGTCCCAACGTCCTGGGAAGACCTTACGAAGCCCGAGTACAAGGGAAAGATCTCGTCGGCACGTGCTGACCAGTCAGGTTCGGCCTATATTCAGCTTGCGACTGTGCTGCAGATCTTCAAGCCCGAGAAAAAGGGCTGGGATATCTACAAGGGCATTCTGACGAACTCGGTATTGTCGACTTCCTCCGGAGCGGTGCCCAAGTTCGTTAATGATGGCGAACAGGCCATCGGCATCACGCTCGAAGATGCGGCCTTGCGTTACAAGCTAGGTAAGGCGCCGGTGGAAATCGTTTACCCGAAGGAAGGCACGGCGATCGCCCCAGACGGCATGGCCCTGGTCAAGGGTGCGCCGCATGCCGATAACGGCAAGGCTTTCATCGATTTCATCATCTCCAAGGAAGCGCAGGAAGTCGTCGCAAAGATCGGTCGCCGCCCTGTCCGCGGCGACGTTGCCTCCAACGCTGCCTTGTTGCCGCTCGCCCAGGTGCCGGACGCCAAATATGATTTCAAATGGGCCGCGGACAACCGTGAATCCGTCATGAAGGCATGGAACGACATGCTGCTCGACGTACAATAACGGTAAAAGCCTCTTCGATTGGACATGGCGTGAACCGCCATGTCCCCTTCTTTATATCTAATTCATCCTTGGCCGCGGCTTCGTGCTGCAGGTAAACGGGGCTTTTATGTCTGCTGTCGAGATTTCGAATATCCGCAAGAGCTACGGGGGCGTGGTCGCTCTCTCGGACATCAATATTTCCATTCCGTCAGGGTCGTTCTTCACGCTCCTCGGACCGAGCGGTTGCGGAAAGACGACGCTCCTGCGAACGATTGCCGGCTTCCATCAGCAGGACAATGGCAGCATCACGGTTGCAACCCAGAGAATTGAAAACATACCGGCACATAAGCGAGATGTCGGCATGGTGTTTCAGGATTACGCCGTTTTCCCGCATATCAGCGTCTCGGAAAACATCGCCTTCGGTCTGAAGCAGCGCAAGGTTCCGAAGAACGAGATCGAGAAACGCGTATCGGCAGTTCTCGACATGGTTCAGCTGAAGCCATATGCCGCTCGCATGCCCCATGAACTGTCGGGCGGCCAGCAGCAGCGAGTGGGGCTTGCGCGCGCGCTTGTCATCAATCCCAAGGTTCTCCTGATGGACGAGCCTCTGTCCAACCTAGACGCAAAGCTGCGCGTGGATCTGCGAAGGGAGCTGCGCGGCATTCAGCAATCCATGAACATCACGACCATTTACGTGACCCACGACCAGGAAGAAGCCCTGGCGATGTCGGACTATGTTTGCGTGATGTATGGCGGCGTCATTCAACAGGCGGCCGCACCATGGGAGGTGTACTACAGCCCTGCGAACCGGTTCGTCGCCTCCTTCGTCGGCGCGAACAACTTCATGAAGGTTGTCCTGACCGGAGAACAGGCCTCGATCTCCGCAACGAAGGTTACACTTCCCCAGGCTGCAAAGAATGGCTCCCGCGAGGGGATCGTGGCGGCCATCCGCCCGGAGCGTATTCTCGTCAATCCAGCAGATGATAAAAGCGATACGATCTCGCTGCCCGTCAAAATCCGTCAGGTCAGTTTTACGGGGCGCGAGATGGCAGTTGCGGCGACGCTGTCTTCCGGCGAAGAAATCGAGGCGATAACGCAGCCCACCCCTGACATCATCCGACTGCGTCCCAACGACGACGCGATCTTTAGCTTCGCAACACAGGAAGTCCAGCTGTTTGAGGACGGCGCGACTGGAGCGAGGTTGTCATGAGTGCGATTGACTCTCTTCCATCTCGTAGCTTCCCCCGATTGAGCAGGCCGGGTTTCTGGACCGTCATCACCGCCCTCGCCGTTCTGCTATTGGCAATATTCCTGATCCTGCCGATCGCCAATGTTTTGGTCATCAGCTTTTTCGACGCAAACACCGGAACCTTCGGCCTGTCCAATTACTGGCAGGTGCTGACACGGCGATTCTATACGGTTGCGCTCTGGAATACGATCGTTATCGGGCTCCTCGGAATGCTTGGCGCGTGCCTTCTGGGCATACCGCTCGCCTTCTGCACTTCCCGCTACCGAATTCGGGGCCGCGCTATCATCGCCACGTTTGCCGTACTGGTACTCTGCGCACCTCCGTTTATAGGAGCGTACGCGTGGATCATGCTTTTTGGCTCCAATGGCGCCGTGACGAATGCTCTGAAGACGTTCGGAATAGCTGCTCCGACGATCTACGGAATTCCCGGCATCGTCATGGTGTTCAGCCTGAAGTTCTTCCCTTACATCTTCCTGATGACGGAGAACGCGCTGAATACGATCAACAAGTCATACGAAGACGCGGCGGAAAATCTCGGTTGCACCGCGTTCCAGCGGTTCTACAAGGTCACCTTGCCGCTCGTGTTTCCCGCAGTCAGCACGGGCGCCATTATCTGCTTCGTTCTTTCCATTGCCGATTTCGGCACGCCGGCAATTCTGGGCCGCGGCATCCGTACCCTGTCGACGATAGCCTATGCACAATATACGTCGGAAATGAGCGGTACGCCGACGATGGCAGTGACGGTCTCGATGCTGATGATCGCAATTTCGATGGCCGCCCTGTTGCTGCAGCGGCGTATTCTGTCGAAGCGGCGTTACGCCAGTGCACTGACAAATCGCCCGGTTAAGAAATCCATGTCACCGTTGAAGTCGGTTTTGGTGCACAGCTTCTGCTACCTGATCGTCTTCCTTGCAATGCTGCCGGCATTCACGGTTGTGTACACCTCGTTCCTGGCGACGAGTGGACCCGTGTTCACCGGAGGATACGGACTCGGAAGCTACGCGAGAATTATGCGCGATTCGCCTCAGGCCATCTACAACAGCTTCGTGTTCTCACTGGCCGCTGTAGTGCTGATCGCGATCGTATCGGGGCTACTATCCTTTATCGTTGTCAGGCGCGACAATGCCGTGTCGGGAGCGCTGGACCTGCTGCTGATGGTGCCCTACCTCATTCCGGGCGTTGTCATGGCGATCGGCTATGTTGCCACCTTCCGTCATCCGCCCTTCGATATTACCGGTACGGTGTTGATCATCGTCATTCTGGTCTTCATCCGACGGCTTCCCTATGGCGTGCGGTCGACGACCTCGATCCTTCGCCAGATAAAGCCGTCGATTGAGGAGGCATCGATCAACCTTGGCGCATCCCCTGCCAAGACATTCCTGTCGGTGACGGTGCCGTTGATGATGCCGGGCCTGATCATCGGGTCGCTGATGAGCTTCATCACCGCCATCAACGAACTGTCGTCGACACTCATCCTTTATACGGCGCGCACCGTCACCATGCCGGTCCTGATCTATGTCCAGGTGATCGACGGAGAGTTCGGCACCGCGGCGGCATTATCAACACTGCTACTTTTGTCGACGGGTCTGTGCGTCTTCATCGTCTTCCGGTTCTCGGAGCGAAAAGAAGCGGCATTCGTCTAACGTGAAAATCATCTGACGTTTCTGGCCGGCGCAAGTTGATCGCCGGACGGATGGCTTTTGCCTCAAGGGTAATTCTATGAATATCGACGCTTTCTCTCGTTCCAAATATAAAAACTCGGCAAAGCCGGGCGACGACGTAATCCTGATCGAGCCGGACCGGGTCTTGGCGGTGTTCGATGGAGCGACCGACCCGACAGGCGCCTTTTACAACGGCGAAAGTTCCGGTCGAATTGCCGCGCGCAGCGCCGCCCAGCGGACTGCACAACTCTCCGTTTCAGGCCGGCTTATCGATGCGCCTGATTATGAAATTTTTCAGGCACTGAGCGACGGCGTGCGCGATGCAGCACATGAGTATAACATAGCCCATCCGCCGTCGACCACGGCAGCGATCGTGGTGTGTGCCCCTGACCACTTCCGCGTGCTTGCACTCGGCGATACGGGTATACGTATCAATGGGAAGACCATCTATCAGCATCATAAGCTGATCGATACGGTCAGCACAGCAGCACGGGTCGCCATCTATGGTATCCTTGCAAGCAAGACCGGCAATGGCGACGAAGTCGAGATGGCGACCCGCAGGATCATATTCGACGGGCTTGATGCCGCGATTGGCGCGGGGCAACTGACGTCATCCGAGATGGCTGATGTCATAGCCGCCGCCGTCGCGACCGCCTCGGTCTCAGAAGAAACCGCCGCGGGATTCCTCAAGGGCGGCATTCGCACCCAATTCACCTACACCAATGTCGGCGGTATGCTGGGATATGCGTCGATAAACGGGAAGCCGGTCATTCTTAGCGGAGCCACCGACGTCAGGCTGCCCCGCGGCGAAGTCGAATCCATCGAGATCTTCTCTGACGGTTACGTCTCCATTCCATCGAGCGGCATCCACGTCGCGGACTGGGAAAGAGAATTCGAACGGGTCGAAGCTCTGGATTTTCACAAGACCGGCCCTTTCCCTACGGTGAAGGGATCGACCTCCAGGGAAAATTGCGACGACCGGACCGTCGTGTGTGCCATACCCGCACGAGACTGACACTACGAGAACCGGGGTCTTACCGCCCGCTGGGTCACGATCGGAATAGCCGTGACGGACAAAGAAAATACGAAAGGAATTTCAGCAATGCGCCCTGACGAAAGCCGGACTTGGGCCGAGATATTTGCCCAGCCCGAGATATGGACGGCATGGGGGCCGCAACTTGCCAATCACGCTCGGGACGTGCGAGCCTGGATCGAAGACAAGCAGATCAAGGAGATCATTTTTGCGGGGGCAGGAACGTCTGCATTCGTTGGCGATATATTGAGTTTCGCCCTGCGGGGACCGATCCGGCTGAGCGCGGTGGCGACCACGGATATCGTGGCATCACCGTTCGATTGCTTGCGCAACGACCCGGACCTGCTTGTCGTCCAGTTCGGACGTTCTGGTGATAGTTCGGAAAGCATAGGCACCCTGGATCTTCTCGACCGGCAGTTTCCAAGAGTGCAGAGGCTGAACATCACCTGCAATTCCGAGGGTGCCCTGGCCACACGGCAGCCTAAGGGATCCGGCGAGCAGAAGGTCATCGTTCTGCCGGTTGCAACGCACGACAGCGGTTTTGCGATGACATCCAGCTTCACGACGATGCTGCTGTCGGCGTTGGCGTGTATCGACCCGCAACCCGACACAGCAACGAGACTCGTTACTCTTGCCGCAACGGCGAGCAGGCTGCTGCCTTCGTTGCAGTCCATGGTTCCTGACCGGCCTGAGCGGGCGGTGTTTCTTGGTTCCGGAGCGCTGAAAGGGATCGCGCGAGAATCCGCGCTGAAGGTGCTCGAATTGACCGCCGGCCGGACCATCACCTCATGGGACAGTACGCTCGGTTTCCGGCACGGACCCAAAGCTGTGCTGACAGGTAACGACCTTGTTGTCGTCATGGTGCATCCGGATGCTTACACTGCCCTTTACGATATGGACATTGCCCGCGAAATCAGGGCGCAGTATCCCGATGTTACCGTCGTAACCTTGGGCGGGGAAGGTTGCGAGGTCCCGCTTCGCAGCTTTTCCGATCCGCGATGGGAAGCGCCGCTGTTTATACTCGCGGCCCAACTCTGGGCCGTCATCTGGTCAGGTGAGCTCGGCCTCAACATCGACAATCCCTTTGCGGATAAAGGCAATCTCTCGCGCGTGGTCTCAGGCGTGACCCTCTATCCGGTACAGGCATGATCAGCGGCGGCGTTGATATCGGCGGCACGAAAATTGAAGCGCGGCTGTTTTCGGACGATCTGACGACGACCGAAGTTCACCGGGTTTCAACGCCGCGAGACCATCTCGATGGCTTCATGGAAGCGCTTGCCGATCAGGTTCGCTGGCTGGAGGAACGGTCCGGAGCAGGTGGCAAACTGCCCGTCGGCATTGCCCTTCCGGGCCTGATCGACACCCGGACCGGTCGGGCATTCACCTCGAATCTCCCGGTAAACGGACACGATATCGGCGCTCTCCTGGCCGGCCTGGTCGGCCGGCGGCTTCCCTTTATGAACGACTGCAATGCCTTCGCCCTGTCTGAAGCCAATAACGGTGCAGGCGAGGGATTTCAGGTCGTCGTCGGCCTCATCATGGGAACCGGTATCGGCGCTGGACTAAGTGTCGCGGGGAGGATGACGAGACGCTTCAACGAATCTGCCCTCGAGGTCGGACATGTTGGCGTTCCGGCACGAACGCTTGGATCCCTTGATTTGCCCCTCTGGCCGTGCGGATGCGGAAAGATGGGCTGTTTCGAACAATATGTGTCCGGCAGCGGTCTGGCCAGATTGGGAGCGCTTAAACTCCGCCGCCCAGTCCGTGCAGAGGAAATCGTGGCGTCGGCACTAGCCGGTGACCCGGAGAGCAATACCGTCGTGTCTCAATGGGCGCAGATCACGGCAGAACTCCTGTTGCTGATCCAGCTTACCCAGGATCCGGACTGCATCGTGATCGGAGGTGGCCTGTCAGGCATACCGGGTATCATCGAGCATCTGGACAAGCCGTTCCAAAACATCCGTCTGGGCGAAATGCACATGCCGGTGGTTCGAATCGCTGTGCATGGCGACAGTTCCGGCGCGCGCGGCGCGGCCCTAATGGCGGCCCGCGTGGCGCCGTAATCAGACGGGGAATGTGATGGAACGGCTGATCTCTTGCGATTACATTTGGTACGAGGGGGCGTTGCGGACCGGAATGGCCGTGGAGGTTTCGGGCGGTGTGATGACAAGGGCTCGTCCTTTATCTGAGGGCGAAACCCCAGACCTCAACATTCACCTTCTCGGCCCCGCTTTGGCCGACCTTCAGGTCAATGGCAGTGGCGGCGTGATGCTAAACTCCGATCCTTCCGCAGAGGCGATCGCACACATCGTCGCGATACAACGATCGCTGGGGACCGGCTGGGTAATGCCTACGCTGATAACCTGCGAAACCGAGCGCATGCGTCGAGCCGCGTCGGCGGCGATCAACGCCTGGGGGCTGGAAGGCTTTATGGGGCTTCACATAGAAGGGCCCCATCTCAACGCGGTGCGCAAGGGGACTCACAATCCCGCTTTCATAAGATCAATGGATGATGCAACTCTCGAGATCCTGGCGGATCTCAGAGCATGCGATATCCCCGTGATGCTTACGCTCGCGCCGGAGACGGTCTCCACGGACGTGATCCGCCAGATCGCCGACATGGGCGTGATCGTCTCGGCCGGTCACAGCGCGGCCACGGCTTTGGAAACGCGTGCCGGAATCCAAGCCGGCGTTTCCTGCTTCACGCATCTCTATAATGCGATGCCTCCAATGCAGTCCCGCGAACCGGGCATCCTGGGTGCCGCGATCAATTCCGATTGCTTTGCTGGGATCATCGTGGATGGCCACCACGTCAGCTGGGAAATGGTCGGGCTGGCATGCCGTGCCCGCCCCGTCGACGAGCGGATGTTCATGGTGTCCGATGCGATGGCAACGATCGGTGGGCCCGATCACTTCGAACTTTATGAGGAGACGGTTATCGTTCGCGATGGCGCAATCGTCAACAGTGCCGGATCCCTCGCAGGCGCGCATATCGATCTGGCAGGCAGCTTGCGAAATGGCGTGCAGAAAGTCGGCCTCTCATTGTCGGAAGCTTATATGATGGCCGCGATGGTACCTTGGGACGCCATGCGGCTGACACGCCCGAAACTGACGCCGGGGCAGCCGATCTGCGAGCTCATCGCGCTCGACTCAGGACTTTTTCCCTATTTTCTTTAACAATCACGAAGCCGGATTTTCCATGCGTCCCCCTGTTCTTCACTTCCTCAGCAAAGACATTGAGCTACAACTGCAGAAGACGCCGCTGCAATTGCCTGAAGCCTATCGCGAAAAGGTCCGGCGATATTGGCAGGATGTGAACCGGGACGGCAGGTTCTTCAATGGAAGTGTGCTCGCCGCGGCAGAAGTGGACTTCCACCCGCCCAGAAATATCGCGACCCTGGCGACGACGGATTACGCCCACTACCTTTATGCTACCCAGGACCGAACGCACGAGTTCGACTGTAAAGCGGTTTACGCCGCAGCCGTGCTTGCGACTGCGGATGAGCACCTGTTGTTGGGCCGCATGGCAGGACACACGTCATCTCCGGGACAGTTGCAATTTCCTGGAGGCGGGATTGAGGTTGGTGCAGATTTGCAGATCGACGCGCGATCCTGTTGTGAACGCGAAATCATCGAGGAGATCGGCCTGCCGATCTGGCAAGAACGCACGGCTGTCAGCCCGTTTTGCATCAAGACAGGCGGCGACTTTTCAACCGTTGGGATCTTCTATCTCGTTCGCCTTAATTGGACGGCCGCCGGCATCCTGGATATGTTCTCCAGACATCAGGCGCAAACCGTGGCTTTGGGCGAACGGCCGGAATTTGATGAACTTCTTGCCCTGAAACTCGAAAAGGATTTGGTCCGGCTTTTTGTCGAGCAACACGACGCTAGTCTGGTGGATTACCTGCGCCTAGTGCTGATCGACCAGTTCGATCGCCTCCGTCTTGCCGTCGGTCAACTTGATCAGGCTGCTGCGTCATCGCGCACAATCGCCTAGCACTGTTTCGTCGCGTTTGATTGCGACAAGCACGTAAAGGCAGAACGCCCATGTAGGCGGTTCCGGGGAGACGGCAGATGATGGAACAGAGCTGACGCGTTCGTCGGGCGCGAAATCTGAAGGGGCGGATCCACCCTC
>Ga0102590_1001323_pt1 | contig 38570 bp, 41 predicted proteins | sample AraplaMF_Col_mMF_FD_76859 | JGI IMG/M metagenome (GOLD analysis project Ga0102590, IMG submission 76859) | Arabidopsis root microbial communities from the University of North Carolina, USA - plate scrape MF_Col_mMF | ecosystem: Host-associated > Plants > Roots > Endosphere | place: USA... | reverse complement strand
GGCGTCGCCAACCACCACCACACGGCAGCAATCGCACCCAGTGAAACGAGCAGAAGCGCCAGTGGCGTACGAAGAGAAATCGGTTCCGTCCTCCGCGAAGGGTCCGTCGATTACCTGCTTGCACGCCGTCTGCCAAGGGGGGTCCAAGGGGGTGCCTAAGTGCCGATCGCTCGGCGGATCCGCTCCTGCCCCGAGGAATTGGGCTGCGGCCGTTCGACCGGGCCCTAGCATCGTGACTTTGCTGGACAAAATTCCAAATACAGGTCATGGACTCCGAACGACTTTTCCGCCGCAATGGAGACCCATTTGGACGCCATCACCGACGCGTCCGCGGGATCCTGACGCGGACGGCCAGCGGATACATTGGGGAATTCATGCGGCAACGGGTGTTCGAGTCACGAAATGCGGTCCTGCGGCAGTTCGCCGCCACCTTGGCCGTCTCCTGCCTTCTCGCTCTCGCCGGTCTCGGTGGCGCCTCCGCCCAGAGCGGCACGCCGGCCCCGGATCAAGGCAAGGCCGCCGCCCAGCCCGCCGACCCCGCCAAGGATGCCGCCCAGAACCAGCGCCGCACCGACGAGTTCGCCGAAGCCGCCCAGGTCATCAACGGCCCGGCCGGCAATCCCGAATGCGTCTGGCTCGGCCGGCGCGTGGTGCGGCTGATGTGGCGGGACGACCTCGATACCGCCTTCCGCCATCTCGACCTCTACGATCGTTTCGGCTGCCCCGGCGGTCACATCCAGGCCGCGTTCCGCTGCCTGACCCGGTTCGGCGGACAGATCGATCCCAAGGTCGCCGAGACCCTGGACAGCCGTGTGCATGCCTGCTGGATCAACCCGGCCGCCCAGCCGCAGCAGGCGGCCGCCGCGGCGGCGCAGCCGGCCGCAGCCAACGCCCCGGCGCCGCAGCCGGCCGCCAGCCCCTCGCCCGCGGCAAGCCCGACACCGGCGCCGCAGAAATAGCCGAGAGTCGTTTCAGCTGGCGTTCAGGAACGATCGACCATAGAGACGGTTGGCACTGCCGTGCATCCTGAAAGGCATGCCCTCATAAGGACATGAGGCCATGACAGTTGTGAAACCGCGCGGCAGAGTTATGCTTCCTTTGCCGCGGACTTGGTCGGATCTCGGGGTCGGATCCGCTTCCCTGCCACCTCAGCCCCTTTTGGTTTAGCCGCGATGCGCGTTGTCGCCGCCGTTCTGTTGCTTGTGTCCGCGCTTCACGCCGGCATCTGGGGAGTCTTGCGCGACAAGGAACCCGCGCCCGACTTCAAGGGCCTGCTGCCCAGCGTCTCCTACGCGCCGTTCGAGGGCTCGGCCCACCCCGACATCGACAACATCCCGACGGTGGAGAAAATCCGCGCCGACCTGAAGACGCTGTCGACCATGACGCGGGCGATCCGTCTTTATTCGTCCACCGGCGGCGTGGAACTGGTGCCGCCGATCGCGGCCGAGTTCGGTCTCAAGGTCACCGTCGGCGCCTGGATCGACAAGGACAAGGATCGCAACGAACGCGAGATCAAGGCCGCCATCGAGCTCGCCCGCAAGAACAGCAACGTCGTCGGCGTCGTCGTCGGCAACGAGGTGATCTACCGCGGCGAGCAGAAGGTCGAAGACCTCATCGACATGATCAAGAAGGTGAAGGGCTCGGTCCGCGTGCCCGTCACCACCGGCGAGATCTGGAACATCTGGCGCGACAATCCCGACCTCGGCTCCAGCGTCGATTTCATCGCCGCCCACGTGCTGCCCTATTGGGAAAACTTCCGCTCCGACCAGGCGGTCGACCAGGCCGTCGACCGCTACAACCTCCTGCGCAACCTGTTCCCCGGCAAGCGCATCGTGATCGCCGAGTTCGGCTGGCCGAGCCAGGGCTACAACTTACGCAACGCCGACCCGGGTCCGTTCCAGCAGGCGCTGATCCTGCGCAACTTCGTCACCCGCGCCGAAGCCATCGGCATGGAATACAACATCGTCGAAGCCATCGATCAGCCCTGGAAGTTCTTCGAAGGCGGCGTCGGTCCGTACTGGGGCATCCTCAACGCCAGCCGCGAGCCGAAATTCGCCTGGACCGGTCCGGTCGAGAACCCCGATTATTGGAAGCTGATGGGCATCGCGCTGCTGGTCGGCATCCTGTTGTCGCTGCCGATCCTGCGGATCGAAAAGCCGACCGCCAAGCAGGCCTTCCTGCTGTCGGCGACCGCCAACGGCGTCGGCGCCTGGGCCGCGACCGTGTTCGCGTTCTGGAACAGCCATTACTTCATCTTCGGCTCGGCCTTCGCGCTGACGCTCGGCATGATCCTCCTTGTTCCTCTTGTTCTCATTGCCATGGCGCGCATCGACGAGATCGCCGCGGTCGCCTTCGGCCGGCCGCCGCAGCGGCTGATCACCAAGGACAAGCCGATCGAGAACGTGCCCGAGACTTACTGCCCGAAGGTCTCGATCCACATTCCCGCCTATTTCGAGCCGGTCGACATGCTCAAGCAGACGCTGGATGCGCTGTCGCGGCTGAACTATCCGAACTACGAATGCGTCGTCATCATCAACAACACGCCGGATCCCGCGTTCTGGCAGCCGATCCAGGACCATTGCCGCGCGCTCGGTGAACGCTTCAAGTTCATCAACGCCGAGAAGGTGCAGGGTTTCAAGGCCGGCGCGCTGCGCATCGCGATGGATCGGACCGCGGTGGATGCCGAGATCATCGGCATCCTCGATGCCGACTATGTCGTCGAGCCCGACTGGCTCAAGGACCTCGTGCCCGCCTTCGCCGATCCGCGCGTCGGCCTGGTGCAGGCGCCGCAGGAGCATCGCGACGGCGATCTGTCGATCATGCACTACATCATGAACGGCGAATATGCCGGCTTCTTCGACATCGGCATGGTCCAGCGCAACGAGCTCAACGCCGTCATCGTGCACGGCACGATGTGCCTGATCCGCCGCGCCGCGATGGACATGGCCGGCGGCTGGTCGTCCGACACGATCTGCGAGGATTCCGATCTCGGCCTTGCGATCCAGGAGCTCGGCTGGACCACGCACTACACCAACACCCGCTATGGCGCGGGCCTGTTGCCCGACACCTACGAGGCCTTCAAGAAGCAGCGTCACCGCTGGGCCTATGGCGGCCTGCAGATCGTCAAGAAGCACTGGCGGCGCTTCCTGCCCGGCGCGAGCCGGCTGACCGCCGACCAGAAGCGCGAATACGGCCTCGGATGGCTGAACTGGCTGGGCGCCGAGAGCCTCGGCGTGGTGGTGGCGCTGCTCAACCTCGTCTGGGTGCCGATCGTCGCCTTCGCCGACATCGCCATCCCCGACAAGATCCTGACGCTGCCGATCATCGGCGCCTTCATCGTCTCGCTGGTGCACTTCCTGTCGATGTACCGCGCCCGCGTCGCCATCAAGCCGGGCCAGATGCTGGGTGCCATGATCGCGGCGATGAGCGTGCAATGGACGGTGTCGCGCGCGGTGGCGCAGGGCCTCATCACCGAGCACATCGCCTTCGCCCGCACCTCCAAGGGCGGCCTCAGCCGAATGTCGATCGAGTTCCAGGCGTTCTGGGAGGCCGTGATCGGCACCCTGCTGCTGGTCGGCGCCGGCGTCCTGATCGCCTCCAACAGCTTCCGCCAGATCACCGAGATCTACATCTTCGCCGGCGTGCTGGTGCTGCAGAGCCTGCCGTTCCTGGCGGCCGTCGCCATCGCCATCCTCGAGCTCAGCCGCATCAACTCGTTCCAGTTCTGGCGCGACAGTGCGATCCGCACCGCCGAGCTGATTGGCCTGCGCCCGGTCGCCCTGCCGCCGGTGGGCGCGCCGCAAGCCGTGGCGAACGAGGTGCGGCGGGAGACGCAGTGACGGGCGCGTGCGGCCATCCTTCGAGACGCCCGCCTGCGGCAGGCTCTGAGGATGAGGTCGCAACTGCGGCGAGATGGTCAGAGGAGCCCACCAAAGCGGGCATCTCCGAGGTGGTCCAGAAGCCTCCCGCAGTTCAACGTGGATGACGCCCGCCAATCGGGTTGAAAATCCCGCCTTAAGCCGAGGATTCCGCGAGCAAATCCCCGCCCCTGCCAAGACTTTCGGCAGCCACGCCCGCTATTGACCTCCGCGCCCCATCCCCCTACACAGCCGGGGCCGAAAGCATGATCCGGAAACAGCCGGTTTTTCCCCGCGACGCACTCTAACGTAGCGGCAAGACATGCTTCTCGAATGTCCGAACACGATGGCGATCTTCGTCAAAGCCATCAGCGGCCATGGGAGCGCGTAGCTCAGCCGGTAGAGCACGTGACTTTTAATCACGGGGTCCTGGGTTCGAGCCCCAGCGCGCTCACCAATAGCCTCATCAAGAGCTTAGGCTAAATTCAACGCTCGACGAAGAGTGCCTCGGGTTCGAGGATTGCCACGCTGTAATTGATCGCAACACTAGTCTAGTGGGCGAGCGTGTCTAAAACGGTAGCCTTTACTCCTATCAGACGCGCCCTTGAAAAGGGCTCAGTCGTCCAGCTTAGTTTGGATCGCAATGCCTTCTGCGCAGCGAAAGATAGCCCGCCCGTTCTGATCTGCTCCAAGAGCAGACGGCCGATGATGTTCTTGGCCATGCTGCCGGCAACCTTCACGCATCACCGAGCCCTTCCCCGCGCGCCGTGATGAATAGACGATGAATGCCGCGACCGCACGGGCGAAAAATCCATTCTCTTTCCCTCGAAACCGCGCGCGTCTCTGCGGCGTTTAGCTCTACACCACCGGAGGAACTGAACATGCCCTTGTCCAGCGCAGCAGCTGCTGCAGTCCTTGCGCTCCAGCTCGGGACACCCGCGGTCACCCAGGCCGAAACGCCCAACCTGGTTCAGGTCCGTGAAGGGCCGTGCAGCTACGGGTTTGATACCGACATCTACGGAAGATGTTATCCGAACGGCGTCATTCCGCCGGAGTATCAAGCCGCGCGCCAACCCCGCGCCTACTATGAGCCGCGCCGATACTACAGGGAGGAGTACCGCCCACGGTGGCGACACCGCTATTACCGCGACGAGTATTGATCAATAGCCGCCACCGATCGCCGCGCTCTGGATTGAAGCTGGCGCCCAGTCAGATGGATCCGCCAGCTAGACCATTGGTCACAAGCCCGCGGCGCCGACGTCCGGCCTGACCTCGATCGGGGCGACCCACGGCTTGCGATCATAAGCATGAAAAAGGCCGGCCCGGGGAGCGCTGAAATTGAAATTGACCTGAGAACGTCCTGCTCAGATCACGCCCACAATGATCAAAACTCCGATCTCAACCAGCAGGAGCGTACCCGTTGCTGCGGAGATGAAAAACACATCACCTAAGGACAGGAACTGCATGATTCGCCTCCCAAGTTGCCAGAAGCGGCCCCTACATCCCTTGGACGGCGTAAGCAGGGGGGCAGGATGATGGGGCCGCTTCCAGGAGGTCCTTGACGCGTGCGTCCGGCGCCAAGCATTCGCATTCTAGTCCAACTTTAAATCTTGTCCACCATTTAATTCATTTAATGTCATTTATTTTTTAATGTTTAATTGGTCGACTTTTGGAGCTTGCCCAAGGGGAGCATAACCGGCGGGGCCCGCCAGCGTGAACAGAGCGGACCACCCAAAATCTTCCGGACGAGCGAGCTAGCTAACGGAGGCGCGGGCGGTTATGTGCGCCCCACAGGGCGATGAACAGGACTGCCGCGTTTCCAATTCCCAGCAAGACCAAGATGCTTTCCAGCATAACGAATCAAGCTCCGCCCTGGGAATCATACACCTGAGCGAAACTTAGTCATCTAGGCCAGCAAGACCGCTCGCGCTGCCTCAAGACAGATCCTGCGGCTCATGCCGCGACGTTCCGCACGATCGGCGCGGCACGCCACGTTGCCATCGTAGGGGTCCCGCCAGCGTGCGCGGTGGCAGCGATGCGACCAACCGCACGAACGCGCCGGCCGGCACGGGCGGCCTACTGAGCCACCACCTCTCACTCAATGCTGGCCGCGAGGGGTCTTGTCTTCGCGGTTGAGAAACGCAAGCCGCCTCTCCAGTTCTTCCTTCTTGGCCACGAGCCTCGTGGCAAGAATGTCATTGACGACACTGTGGAGTTGCCACAGCTCTTCAATCGACATGCTTTCAAACGGCCTTCGTTCCATGAATCCCCCCGACTCACGAATCGTCTATAGCTTGGGGCTACAAGGGGGGAGCTGGCAACTAGTGGTTCGTTGAGTGCGGAAGGTTATCTACTCTGCTCGATTCCGCAGACTTCCCACGCGACCTTGAGCGTCGGCGGCGCAACTCTGCTTGCATTAATCGAGTTCGCAGGAGGCCCAATTCTGCAATCTGACTTTCTAGAAATGCGATACGTTGGTGCAAGGCGACAGCAAGATGGGTCCGATCGGAAATACTCATCACGACCTCACAAAATAACAATAACAAGAGTACAAAACGTTCCCGGCAATCTCAGTATTACGCCACGAGGTTGGCACAATTGCAAGGCGAACCCAGTGAGAGGCATCCTGCCCGCGGGTTTTCCAAGGAACACCTCCAAGGAACACCTCCAAGGAACACCTGGGCGTCCTGATGCTTGAATCGCTGCCGGCTCGCCGCCGAGCTGGCGGAGCGGCCCCGGCCTACCCCAAAAGCCCCCCTGCAGCCGGGGCCGTCTCTCTGCCAAGCGCAATGTCGGAGTAAGCGTATGCGTTGCTCCCCCTCGATCGTGCCGGCCGATCGTCTCGACCGTGACATTTACTTACTTGGTGCTTGAGGACTTTGGCGCGCGTGCCGGCTGCGCTTGGCGCGAGACGGACGAAAGGCTGGTCACAGGACGCCACCTCCGATAGGTTTCGATGTTCAGCTCGCGCCGCCGTTGCGGAGCGCCGGTAAGTAACCTTGAGCGTCAATGCGGATCCGCGAGAGTTAACGTCAGTTCTATTGACCTTCCTTTTCAGGGCCGTGATTAAATCTTCAGAGCCGCGATTAAATTTCCCCTAGCTTTTGTTTTGCCGACGATCCAGATTTCTGGAATTATACCGCCCGATTTTATTGGGGGACATTGCGATGGCAAAGCCTGCCGTTTCCCGTGATGCCTTTCGTGGGTTGTTCGCTTTTTATGCAGCGAAAGCACATCACGACCACAAGCACGATGGCGAACATCGCTTATTGAAGCTGTTTGGATCGGCTGAAGACATTCCCGATAGATTGCTGGAGCAATGGTCGGAAGGAGCCGAGCTGCTCGGCTCTGAAACCGTCGGTCGCATACTGGAGCCGCGCGCCCGTCAAATCGCGAATGACGGCGTACATTATGACCATGCCAGCGACTTTCTCCACGCGCTCTTGAGAGATCTCGGTCAAAAGGCGCAGTGACAATCCTGGTCAATATTGCTCCCATCACGCTCGCCAATGCCAATCTCGATTTACAGCCCCCTTCGCGAGAGATTGCTAACGGAGAACTGTCCAAGACTTCGGCTAACCTTTGCTGAGGTTGAATCGATATTGGGAAAGCCTCTGCCGAGGTCGGCTTATAGATTCACGAGCTGGTGGAGCACACTAAATGGCAGAAGCCCACAAGCGAAGGCGTGGTTGTCCGCAGGCTTTGATGTCCGGGTATCAATGAAGCACCGCATCGTCGAATTCTATCGTTCTGGCGTGGAGCACCAATGATCGTCGACGAGCACCTCGGCCTCTCGCCCTCGATCCGCGATCGATTATCGGAGCCATCCACAAAGGCCGCGGAGTGACCGACCGAATTACCAGCTATGGGTTTCGCAAGGCCTCGATCCATCCTACGCGCCGTTCGTGCGACGCCGATTTTGTCGACGCGGGCGCAACGGCTCCTTCCCCGCAATGGCGCGCCAGTTTCCGATAGACCCAAGTTGTCGCCCCCCAAAAACCCGCTGACAACCCTCTCAAAACGTGTACGCTTCCCAAAACCGGAGGAGCGGCATGTTTGAAATCAACGGCTTCGACACGGCGGGCGTGGTCAGTCTCAAGCGGCCTTCACTTGCCGCCGCTCTCAAGAAGGCCAGGGAGCTGGTCGAGGACGGCTGCTGGGGCGTTCAGGTCGTTGATCCCAACGGCCGCATCTACACCTCTTTCGAGGAGCAAGCGGCCTAGCGCTTCTCTTGGAGGCACGTTCCGGCGACGAACCACCCTGAGAGTACGCCGGATCGGGCCGGAGCCGAACGTGGACGGCCGTTCGGGTGCGTGTCACGTCATTCCGCAGGGACGGCTTTCCGAACTGCGTCATGGAATCGAAGACGCTCATGTCCGAACCATCGCGCCGCGCCAAGCAGCTTGACGAGGAACTGCTCGCCCTCGGCGAGGACGCGATGCTGGTCGACGAGTTGATGGCTTCATCGCCGGCTTGCTGACCTGCCCGGAGCTGATCATGCCCAACGACTGGCTGCCTGTCGTCTGGCATGAGGACAGCACGGACCAGGCGCCGGTCTTCGAAGATCTCGACCACGCCAATCGGGTTCTCGCCCTCGTCATGGAGCACTACAACTACGTCGCGCGCACGCTGATGGAACGCCCCGAGCGCTACACGCCGTTGTTCACCGTCGACAATGACGAGGTGGTCTGGGAAATCTGGATCGCGGGCTTCGAGAAGGCCGTCACACTGCGACCGGCGGCCTGGAAAGAGCTGCTCGATGCCGATGACGATACGGCGGCGGCGATGACTGGGATGCTGCTGCTCGCCGAGATTGCCCGGGGCGACGAGAAGGTCGAGCCCGACGATCCGATCATGACCGCGGCACCTGACAAGATCGCCGATTGGGTCGTCATCCTCAACGAGTGGCGCCTTGCGAACTACCAGCCGCCTCCGGACATCGGCACGAGGGCCGCCGCAGGCCCCGGGAAAAAGGTCGGTCGCAACGAGCCACGCCCGTGCGGCTCCGGCAAGAAGTACAAGAAATGCTGCGGGCTCAACTGAACGAGGCCGCGGTCCTCACCACCACAGCCGCCAATGTCGAACGCGGGCAGCAGGACTCGCCGTTCATGCGGGCGCCGATTGCGTCGACGCGGATGCAAAGCGCCCCTTCGTCGCAAGAGAGCGCGCCAGATTCCGATAGAGCCCAGTAGTCGCCCCGAGATGAACTTCGTGCTGCGGACGCCTATTGTCCCCTATCCCCGTGGACAATTTGGCGATGATCTGCGCAGCGAAAAATAGCCCGCCCGTTCTGATCTGCTCGAAGTGCAGACGGCCGATGGCGTTTTTGGCCACGCTGCCGGCCATCTTCACGCTACCCGCAGTGCATGCCTACCAGTGCCGTCCCTGCCTGCGGGTGGACACCATCCCGCTGGCTTGAAGCCGGAATTGGCGGGATCGCGTTCGCGCGCGGTAGCTCCAGCGCAGGACGGCGTGCGCGGGGCTGATGCACTAAACCGGGCGCGCGGTGCCATTGCCAGTCCGCCGGTTTGGGCGCAGGCTCTCTCCAGGCGCTTCAGACGCCGCACGGGAGAGACGCATGAAGGAACCGGGCCTGGATGGCCGCCACCGCGACAAGGATGGCGGGATCAGCAAGAAGCACGGCAACACGCTGGTCGGCACGTTGCGCAAGATCTACGGCAAGAGTTTTGCGGCCGGGTATCCCGATGCGACGCAGCTCAGCGAGGTCCTGGCCCAGCTCAACGAGACGTCGCTGAGCCAGCTGCGCCGTGATCACGACACCGGTCATTTGGGACACAAGATCGATCACGCCTTGAAGTGACGGTCGACGCGAAACCGGCGCGCAGACCAGCGCGGCCGTCGTCGTGGCTGATCAGCTTGACGTGACGTCAGCTCTCCGGCGCCGCAGCCGGCACGCTCAGCGGCGCGCCGCCAACCGACACCGGCCCCACAGGCCCCACCGGCCCCACGGGCTTCGTCTCCCGAACCATCCGCTTGCGCATCGCGGCGGACAGTCCGTAGCGCGCATGCGCTCTTCGGACGGACGAGGTGACGTCCGACATCACCGTGCTCTGCAGCGAGTCGATCTTCGCAATCAGCGTCGACAGTTGCGACGAGATCTTCTTCACATCGACCCGTTCGTCCGTGATGCTCTGTCGCAGCGACAGCAGCAGCATTGAATCCTGCTGCAGCAGAACCGAGTTCTGATCCGCTGCCTGATTATTCTGCTGCAGCAAGGCGGTGTGTTGCTGCTGGGCTGCCTGAATGTCCTTCAGGGCCGCGACGACCGGATCCGGCTTTGGCGCGGACGCGTCCTGGCGCGGCAGCAGTTCGGCGAGGCTGCCTAGGTTCAGCGACGAAAAATTGGCCGGCGACGTGTAGATGGCGGCCGCGCCGTTGATGGCCAGGGCACACACCGAAAGCGCCAGGATCGATTTCCGGCGGGGCCGCTTGGCCGGCTCCGAAGCTTCGGGCATTTCGGGTTCGTGCCCTGCCGCGGCAGCTGCAAGGGCTGCGGCGTCGAGCTCTTCGGCAAAGCTTGCCGTTTCGAATGTCGTGGTCACGTGCATGGACCCCAATGAGCGAGCAACAGGAAGCCGCCCCTGGAACGTCCTCGCGACGAGTCCGTGTACGCAGCACCCTTACACAACTGCCTAAAATTGTGAGCATTTCGGATTAATTCCACGTTAGCGGCGGAGGCGGCTGACGGGCCCGGCGCCTCCGTTCGAGTACGGGGGCAGTCGAAGAACATAGGCTTTACGCCGACACTGCCGTGGGGTGGGCAAAGCGGCTTGTCCGCCGTAGCTCGAAGAGCGAAGGCGGAAGCGTGCCCACGCATCTCGGGCCGGATCGGAAAGATCGTGGGCACGGCGCTTCGCGCCTTTGCCCACCCTACGGCAGCCATTGCTGGCTCAATATTCCGAAGGAGGATTCTCCAAAGCCGGCGAATAACCCTGTTTTGCCCGACGGGGCAAACGCACCGTTCCCGCCGGATTCAAAAAGCCTTGTACAAGCAGCACTTAGCTACTGTGCATGGGGTTGTTTTCGGGTTTTTGAAGGCCGCCTCAGCCCTCGTCCAGCAGCTCGAACAGCTCCTCCACCCGCTCGAACGGGGTGTCCTGCATCTTGGCGTGATAAACCACGCGGTCGCCGGCGCGTTGCAGCGACTTGCCCCGCGACTTCCGCAGGCGTCCGGGCAGGAACGTCGCGGCCGCAGCTTCCGGGCCGACGTCGAGGCGGACGATGCCTCTGCGCTTGCATTCGATCCTGAGCCTCGCCGCGGCGAAGAAGTCGCGCGCGACCTTCGGTAAGGGTCCGAAGCGGCGGGCGGTTTCCTCCTCGAGGTCTTCGAGATCGTCCTCATCGGTGCATCTGGCGGCGCGGGCATAGAGCTCGAGCCGGACCGGCTCGGACTGCACGTAGCTCTCGGGCAGCATTTCACCGAGCGGCAGGTTCAGGTCCGGCACCCACACCGCCTGCCCCTCGTCGAGCTTCTCCGAAGCCATCTTGAGGAGGTGACTGTAGAGCACCGGCCCGAACACCTGGACATGGCCGGATTGCTGCTCGGAAAACAGGTCGCCCGCGCCCCTGAGGTCGAGGTCGCGCTCGCTGATGGCAAAGCCCGCGCCGGGCCGGCTGAACTCCTCGAGCACGGCCAGGCGCTTCTCGGATTGTCCGGATTGCGTCTCGGTCAACAGATGGGCGAAGGCGCGGATGCCGCTGCGGCCGACGCGCCCGCGCAGCTGATGCAGCTGCGCGAGGCCGAACTTCTCCGGCCAGCAGACCACGATGGTGTTGGCACGGGGAATGTCGAGCCCGCTCTCGACGATGTTGGTCGCGAGCAGGACGTCGGCCCTGCCCTCGACGAAGCTCATCATGCGGTCGTCGATCTCGTCCGCGGCCAAGCGGCCGTGCAGGCAGACGATGCGCAGGTCCGGCGCCACCGCCTGCACGCGCGCCAGCATCGGATCGAGATCCTGGATGCGCGGACAGATCAGGAAGCTCTGGCCGTGGCGGCGCTGCTCGCGCAACAGCGCCGAGGCGATCGCGGCATCCGACAGCGGCGCGATCCGGGTCGCGACCGGCAGCCGGTGCACCGGTGGCGAGGCGATCACGCTGAGGTCGCGGAAGCCGGCAAGACCGGCGGCGAGCGTGCGCGGGATCGGCGTCGCGCTCATCATCAGCACATGAACGTTCTTGGCGAGGCCGGCGAGCTTGGCCTTCTCGGCCGCGCCAAAATGCTGCTCCTCGTCGATGATGACGAGGCCGAGATCGTCAAACCTGACGTCCTTGCCCGTCAGCGCCTGCGTGCCGATCACGACCTTGATCCGGCCGCTGCGCAGTCCCTCTCTCGTTTCGCGCAGCTCCGCGCCCGAGGTCGCCCGCGACAGGTTGCCGACCTCGATGCCGAACGGGGCAAAACGCTTCTGGAAGGTCGCGACGTGCTGGCGCGCCAGCACCGTCGTCGGCACCGCGACCGCCACCTGCTTGCCCGAGAGCACCACGGCCGCCGCCGCCCGCAGCGCCACCTCGGTCTTGCCGAAGCCGACGTCGCCGCAGATCACGCGGTCCATGGGATGACCGGAGGCGAGATCGTCCAGCACGTCGTGGATCGCCGTGGCCTGGTCGATCGTCGTGAAGTAAGGGAAGCGCGCGACGAACTTCTCGTAGGCCGATCCCGGCGGCACCAGCTTTTCGCCGCGCCGCCGGCGGCGCTGGCTGATGTGCTTGGCGAGCGCCCTGCCGGCGGCCTGGATCTCGCGCTCCGCTTCGGTGCGGCGGGCCCACCATGTGCTGCCGTCCGCCTTGTCGAGCGAGAGCTTGCCGAGCTCGGCCGCGTAGGGCCACATCAAGGCGAGATCGGACGGCGGCACCAGCACCGCATTGTCGCCGGCGAACTTCAGGCGGATCATCTCCCGCAAGCCGCCACCGCCGGTGTTGACGGTCTGCAGGCCGTCCAGCACGCCGAGGCCGCGCTGGAGATGGATCACCACCGTGCCCTGCTCGGGCACGTCGGCATGGTCGAAGGCCGTGCTCCAGGCCCGCGCCATCGGCTGCGCATGATGCGCCCGGCTGCCGAGCACGTCGGAGGCCGTCACGACGACGAGAGGCTTTCTGCCCGGCACGACAAAGCCCGCATCGAGATCGGCCAGCAGCGCCGCCTCGCCGCTCCGCGCGCTCGCCGCCTCGTCCCAGTCCTCGCAGCGCGGCGCCTTGAGGCCGCTCATGCGCTCCATCACGCGCAGGTCGTCCTCCTGCGCCGCGGCGAGGATCAGGCGCGAACCCGCCCGCCGCGTCTCCTCGACGAAAGCACGCAGCGCCTTCCTGGCGGATGTCAGCTTCGAAAACTCCGGGATGGTCTGGAAGGACGCCGCGCGCGGCAGCACCTTCATGCCCCTGGAGAGCTGCTTCCAATCGCGCCGTCCGAGATATTCGCGCTCGCGCTCGGCGCGCGGCGCGGCCTCCTCGATCGTATCGAGCCAGCCGTCGGCGTGCGCCGGGACCCCTGCGTCGGCGATCCATTTGGCGCGCCCGCAATAATCGAACAGGCTCGCGCGCCTGCCGCCTTTGCCGGCAAGGCCAAGCCGCTCCGACATGGGATCGACGAGAAGCTCCCTGGTCTCGAAGATGATCCTGTGCTCGTTCGGATCGAACGCCACGATCCGCTTGATCGCACGATCCGAATGCTCGATCCGGAACGGCCCCAGCGCGCCCGCGGGAAAGACCTCGAAGGTCTGGCCGTGGAACAGCGCCCCGCCCGGATAATCCGGCTCGTCGTCGAGATCGTATCCGAGGGCTTCAAGACGCGTCTCGAGCTCGCGCTCGGAGAACGGGCCGCCGACCTTCAAGCTCAGGCTGAGGCGCGCCAGGCTCGCCGGCGGCGGCAGGCGCTCCATCACCGCTTCCGCCGTCGAGACGAGAAACAGCGGCTTCTTGGATTTCGCGAGGCGCCTCAGCACGGAGGCTCTACGCCCTGCGAGCTCGTGCGACGGCTCGAGCTGATCGAACGGCAAGGTGTTCAGGCGCGGAAACACCAGGACCTCGCAAGCGGGGTCGAGCGCGTGAATGACGCTGCCCAGTCGCTCCGCCCTGTTCTCGTTCTCGGCGAGAAAAACGATGCCGCCGGGTCCGGACTGCTTCCATTGGGCAAGCAGGTGGAGAGCCAGCACCCCGAGCGGCGACGACGACGAGATCGTGGCGCGCTGCACCGCCTTGCTCGTCCTTGGCGACGTCCTGTTTGGCAACGCCTTGCTTGTCGACGTCCTGCTCGGCAACGTCTTCTTCGGCGACCTCTTGGCCACCCGCGCCTTCTTGGTAAGCCTCACTTGAATCCGTTTCTGGTCGTAAACCGTCGTCAACTGAACGCCAGCCGCCCTCATTCCGATTCGGCGACTTCGCGCCATGCATATGAGATTTGCCCCGTGAACGCACGCCTGGGAGCAACGTTCGGCACGGCGCAACGATCCCGACACAAGGGGCTGGCTGATCGACCGGTGGAACGGAACTGGCGCGGCGCGGAAGCTGCGTCTGTCGATGCGACGCTTGGCGCGATTGTAACCATTCCGCGCACGGAGAGAAACGAAAAACCCCAGCGCTTGGAGCCACGCTGGGGCGTTTCGTTCAAATAGATTGGTCAAGCAATGACGTCTTCATAGCAGCGATTTCAGCGCGCGCTTGTGAACTGGTTCACATCTTGCGGCAAACAAACGACCTCAGCGCGGAGGCCCTGAGGTCGCCAACCTTTATGGGGAAGGTTTTCTCACGGCCCGGAGCTTTTGGGGGGGCTTGGGGCTGGACCGCGAGCCAGGATTCGACGCCTGCCACGCCAAGTCGTTCCATCGCCGCCGCCCGAAAGATTCGCCGGGATGGCCTGAACGTTAGACCCGTTCAATCACGCCGGAGCGGGATACCGCATTTGAGCGCGCACGCGCCGCGCGCTAGGATGTCGTCTTTTACGGAGGCTCATTTGAAACCATTCCTTTTCATCGCCATCGCGCTGCTTGCGACGGCACCCGCCCGCTCGCAACCGCTGGTCGATCCGAGCAAGGTTGCTCCGGAATATCGCGAGGCAGCCGAGAAGCGCCGGGCCGAGCAGTTGCGCCAGCGCGAATGCGCGCTGAAGGCGGATCTTGAGAAGGTGCTGCCCAGGGATCGCACCGCTTTTCTCACCCACTGCCTGGACACGATGGCAGCCGGGCAATAGCGGCCGGCCGAAGGCCGCGCGCGTTCTACGACATCCAGCCGCGATGCCGTTCAAGCTTTCAAGCTTTCTTCAGACATTTGGGATCAGCTGAATATTCCATTTTCAAAGTCATTGTTGTCCGCACATGAGTTCGGTCCAGATTCAGTGCACGCGCTGCAAGAGCGTGTTTCGCGATCGCGCCGGGCGGTTGCAGGACGGCTATTCCAGGCAATGCCCGACTTGCGAAGTGGTGCTGTTCTTCGCCGAGGATTCCCAGCATCCCTTCATCAAGCGCGCGATGCGCAATGCGCGCAAAGCCCGCAAGGAGATGCGGGAAGCCGGTGCAGCCAGACTGGCCGCTCCGGGGCCGCGCGCGGCGCAGCCGAGATCGTTCGCCGGACGGACCCAATCGGCGGGACGCGAGGACTAGCTCACTTCCGCTTCTGCTTCCTCGGAAACAGGCGGTCGCGGATGTAGCGCGAGGTCGCTGTCAGACGGATGCCGCGCGGCTTCTGCCAGGCGGCGCGGTCGATCTCCTTCTTGTCGCCAATCGCCAGCCTGCCTTTGGCCCTCTTGGCAATGAAGATCGCGTCGCTCATCTTGCGGCCGGAGCGCTTGTTCTTGGCTTTCACTTCTTTCCAGAGACTGATCCTGCCAAGCTTCAGCTTGGGCAGCTCCTCCCTGATCTCCCGCCGCAGGCAATCCTTCGCGGACTCGCGCGCACGCTTGCGGCCGCCCGGAAACATCCACAGGCCGTCCGACCGGCGTCTGACCAACAATACCTTGCCGCGCCTTGCGGCAACCAGCTTGGAAGACTTCGCCATTGCTGCCGTGGTTGAAACAGAATCGTTCCGATCGTAACTTGTCTAGTGGAACAGACAAGTTCGCAGCATGCTTTGTCCCGGCGCGGCACGGCCCCGTCGGCTGCGAGATCAGTCCTTGCCCGCCCCTGCCCGGTCCTCGGTCCTGATCCAGGCCATCATCATCTCCCAGGCCACCGACAGGATGATCGGTCCGATGAACAGGCCGACGATGCCGTGGGCGAGCGTGCCGCCGATCACGCCGACAAAGATCACGATGGTCGGCGTGGTCAGGCCACGCCCCATGACGAGCGGCTTCAACATGGTGTCGATGAAGCCGACGAGGACGAGAAACACGGTGAGCAGCAGCGCCGTGGTGACGTCCTTGGCGGTCCAGATCCAGATGATCACCGGCAGCAGCACGAGGAACGCGCCGATCTGCACGATCGAGAGCAGCAGCACGATGAAGGCCAGAAGGCCGGCGCTCGGCACGGCGGCGAGCTTGAAGCCGATGCCGGCGAGCAGCGCCTGCACGATCGCGACACCGATCACGCCCTGTGCCACGGCGCGGATGGTCGCACCCGCGAGCGACAGGAAATGCTCGGTCTGCTCCGGTACGATGCGAAACAGGAAGCCGCGGCCGGCCGCGACCAGCCGCGGCCCATGCGGAAACAGGAAGCCGGCCACGAACACCGAGACCAGGAACTGGAGCGTGCCGACGCCGGCATCGCCGGCAAGCGACAGCAGCGGGCCCGCCAGCGGCTGGAGATACGGCGCCACCTCGCGCACCAGCGCGCGGACGTTGGTGTAGGCCTGGTCCCAGAGCTCGTAAAGCCAGGGGCCGACCAGCGGCCACGATTTGATCTGCTCGGGCGCAGCCTGAAGCGCCAGATCGCCGGTGCCGAGCTGCTGTGCCAGCTCGCGCACGCCGTCCACCGCGCTGATGCCGAGCCAGGTCGCCGGGCCGATGACGATGCCGAGCGTGATCATGGTCAGGATCGCGGCTGCGGTCTTGGGCCGGCCACCGAGGGCTTTGGCGACCCAGCTGAAGGCCGGATAGAACGCAACCGCGAGCACGCCGCTCCAGGCCAGGATCGGCACGAACGGGCGGATGATCAGGAAGGTCCAGATGATCAGCAGGCCGAGCAGGCCGAGCCGGATCACGAGCTGGATGACGTCCTCTCCGGTCAGGAGCTGACGGAGACTTTTCACGGGCACTGCTTCCCTTGCGGCATGAACGCAACTTCCGGTGCTTGCGAGGCCCAGCCGTTATTGCCAGCAACGCATCCGGCGTCAAGGCGACTGGAACCGGCCGGCCCCGCGATTGGGAACACATCCGGCCATTCCGCCCAGGGTCCGCGACCGCGGCCGCCCCCGGCACCGCCCGGCCTTGGCTAACGCCCGTTAACCGGATTCCCGCGCGCCGGTTTACGCCGCTGCAAACGCCCGCAGCTACCGTGGATCGGGGTCACCAAAAAGCATTCCGTGCAATGGCCAACAGCATCTGGACGATCGAAGAATTCACCTGTGCGGGTTGCGGCATGAACTACACCGCGACCAGGGAGGAACACAGCGACGCCCACGCCGGCACCTTCAAATGCAGCATCTGCAGCGGCGTGGTGCACGCCTGGTCCGGCAAGCATCATTTCTTCGGCTGGCAAGCCGTGAAGACGCGGCCACCCGTGTTCGGAAGGCGCTGGGCGGACGTGGAATGGTAGGCCGCCCACCACGCGGGCATCTTTGATTGCGCCGCACGGTCGCCCGCGACGGGCGGGAGGATCGGCCGAATTGCAGCGGCGCCATTTGGACTCCGTTCACCGATCGCCGCTAGATCAGAACGGATCTTCGCGCCGAACCAGCAAAATCATGGCCGACCTCAACGCCGTCCTGACCAGGCTCAACGACCGCCTGCTCCGCCTCGAGGGCGAGCTGTTCGTGCTGCGCTCGCTGGCGCGCGCGACGCTGACGGCGGGCGACGACCATGCGGCGCGCATGCGCAAGCTGGTCGAAGCCGCAAAGGTCGCGCTCGACGATGAGGCCAGGCGCCCTCTCGACAAGCCGACACGCAAATATGTCGACGCGGCAACCGCGCTGGTGGAGGAATTGCTGGTCGAGCCGACCACGGCGCGGCCATTGTTCACAGTGATCGACGGCGGCCGGCGCGATTGAACGACGACAAGCGCCTCGGCCCGCGATCAGCTGGCGCTGCTGCATGCCGGGCGCGAGCGCCGCTTCGATAGCATTGTCCCTGCGAGCAATTGTCATCGTAGCGGTGCGGGCAGCGGGCGCGGCGGCGTCCCGTAGCCATGCCTTGCAGACCCCGCTAGTTCGCCGTGGAATTATCTGCCTTGAGCCGGCTGAGGCCGGCCTCGATGATCGCGATCTCCTCGTCGATCTGGCCGATCGGCAGGCTGAAATCATAGCCGGACCTGCTCTTCAGCTCGACCGCGAGCCGCTGCCTGTGCATCATCAGCTCGTCGAGCCCACGGCGGTTCTTCAGCCGCACATAGCTGTCGACAATCTGCTCAATTGCGCGCGGCATGAAATTTGTCCCGGCGAAAAGGCCCGCACGGCGCACCCGCGCCGGCGGGACATTTTCGGTGTCGCGGTACGCAATACAAATCCGCGACGGTTTAGTCGATACGCCGGGCTGGTTGAGATCGCGTTACCATTCCGAGATTTCGCAATACGCGGCATTGAAAAGGCCGCTGACGATTGCGCCAGCGGCCCAAGCCGGGTCTAAAAACGGATACGGGTTGAAATGTCGCCAGCCCCGGTCCGCCCAATCTTATCAGCCCGCCCAGCGTCCTTCTGTTAAAAACGAAACACAGAAACCCACTTATCGGACGCTTGCCGTCCCGCCGTGGCCTTGCAGCGACGCTCATCGGCGACGCGGAAGCAAGTGCGCGGCGATCTGCGCCCGCCATGGCGGCACCGGAATGGCTGGCTGCGCGATCATGGCGTCCATGGCAGCCCGCGCCCTCGGCGCATTGTTGATAACCCACGCAAACGCTGCGCGGGTGGTGACAGGACGTCCGGACGTGTTATCGGGGATGACGCAGTTGCGAGATCGGATCGGATACCCATGCGCATTACCCTCGTCGGCTCCCGCCATTTCGGCGTGACCACCCTGAACATGCTCCGGGAGCACGGCGTTTCGATCGTCCGGGTCGTGGTGGCCGACGCCGAGGATCGCCTCGCCGCGGCAGCCAAGGCGGCCGGCATCGAGGTCGTGGTGCAGGCCAACCCGAAGCTGGTGATAGCCTCCGAGATTGCCCCCGATACCGATCTGATCATCACGGCGCACAGCCACGCCCGGATCGGCAAGGACGCGCTCGCCGCCGCCAGGCTCGGCGGGATCGGCTACCACCCCTCGCTGCTGCCGCGTCATCGCGGCAAGGCCGCCGTGGAATGGACCATCAAGGAAGGCGATCCGATCGCCGGCGGCACGATCTATCACCTCGCCGACCGCATGGACGCCGGCGCCATCGCCGCCCAGGACTGGTGCTTCGTCAAGAAAGGCGAGACGGCGCGAGAGCTCTGGGAGCGCGCGCTGGCCCCCCTCGGCCTCAAGCTCCTGGCCGATGTGATCGACTACGCCAAGGTGCACAAGGCGCTTCCCGCCAAGACTCAGGACGAGCAGTTCGCGACCTCCGCACCAAGCCTTTCGTGAAGCCTGTCCAAGAGTTCGCTCCTGACGTTTACCCTTAACGTGAAGCCGCATTGATTCCGCTTGGAAAATCGCAGCCGAAAACGCAAATAAACTATTGTTCCCACAGGAACAATTTTCGATTTGGCATCGCAACAAATTTCCGTCACATTTGGTCCAGATAAGCGACAGCATATCAGACACATTCAAGGACGGATTTATGCGTTTTGCTCGCATTGCGGTGTTCTGTGCCGCTTCAGTTTTCACCGGCACCCTCGCCGCTTCCGCCTTTGCCCAGACGCCTTATGACGGCAACTGGCAGGTCACGATCGTGACCAAGAGCGGCTCCTGCGAACCCACCGCGAGTTCCATGCTGACGGTTGCTGACGGCAAGATCACTGCGCCCGGCGCTAACGTTTCCGGCACCATCGGCAGCGGGGGTCTTGTGAAAGTTTCGATCAATGGTGCATATGCCAACGGTCAACTCAACGGCAACGCCGGATCGGGGAAGTGGAATGGAGCATCTGCAGGCATACCGTGCAGCGGGCGATGGGAAGCATCGCGCCAATAAACCAATCGAGGCTCGCGCCCGGAGCCGGCGGCTGCTGATCGCGGCCGCCGTTTTGTTTGCGGCAGGGATCGCCGGCACTGAAAGCAAGGCCCAGTCGAGCCCGTTCGCCCCACTGGCGGGCAGCTGGAGTGGCGCGGGGACGGTGGCCCTGGACGACGGCTCGACCGAACGGATCCGCTGTCGGGCCAAGTACGCCCCGATCGGCCCCACCATGGAGCTGACCCTGACCTGCGCCAGCGACGCCTACAAGTTCAACTTTGGGGCCAGCGTCAAGGCTGAGGGCAGCGCCATCACCGGAAACTGGTCCGAAGTCAGCCGCAACATCTCTGGATCGCTCCAGGGGCGCGGCGCCGGTGGCAATTACGAGCTGGTTGCCTCTGCCGCTGGCTTCAATGCCAACATCTCGCTGAAGACGAGCGGCAACAGGCAGAGCGTCGCGATACGCGCGGACAGCCAGTTCCGTGGCGCCAACATCTCGATGTCGAAGTAAGACGGCAAGCGATCGGAGAAGCGATCCGGCGCCCGCGCCGGATCGCTTTTTTACGCGTCAGGCACGAACGCCGTGACCTCGATCTCGACCTTGGCCCGCTCGTCTACGAGGCCGCCGATATAGAGCAGTGTCGAAGGCGGGAAATTGCGTCCAAGCGTTTCCTTCCAGGCCGCACCAATGCCGGCACCGGCTGCTTCATATTCGCTGCGGCTGGTCAGGTACCAGGTCAGGCGGACGATGTGCTCCGGACCCGCGCCCGCCTCGTCCAGCAGCTTGATGATCCGCTTCAGCGCCATTTCGACCTGCGCCGCCAGGTCGGGCGCATAATTGCCGGTCCCATCGCCGCCGGTCTGTCCGGCCAGGACCACCCAGCGCCCCGGCCCCTCGACCGCGACGCCATGGGAAAAGCCACGCGGTTTCTTCCATTCGGCCGGCTGCAAGATCTGCATGAGCGAAGCTCTCCCGATTTTTTTGTTGTTCGATGATGCCTAAAGCACGATGCGACGAGGATGAATCGCCATCGCGCTACAGCTTGCTGTTTAAGCATGATCTTTCCGGAAAACCGCTGCGCGCTTTTCCGGATCATGCTCTAGCACGGCCCGCTGCATCGCTGCATCTGCAGATTTGGCCGTTGCAAAAGGCGGCGATGTCACCGATACCGGCCCTCCTTTCACATTCCATCCTCCCGCAATCACCGCCAATGAGCGCGACACCGTCCAAAACGATGGCTGCACTGTGGATGGCCGGCTGGCTGTCGCTGATGCTGGTGATGGCGGTTGCCGGGCGCGAGACCACGCGCGAGTTGAGCGTCTTCCAGATCATGGAAGTGCGCTCGATGATCGGGTTCGCGCTCCTCCTGCCCATCATCTCCCGCGCCGGTGGCTTCAAGGCGGTCGCGACCAGGCGCCTGCCCCAGCACCTCGCTCGCAACGGGGTGCATTATTTTGCCCAGCTCGGCTGGTTCTACGCGTTGACGCTGATCGGAATCGGGCAGGTCGTCGCGATCGAATTCACCATGCCGATCTGGACCGCCGTGCTGGCCGCGACGTTCCTGTCCGAACGCATGACGCTCTGGAAGATCGCCGCTGTCGTGCTCGGCATCGTCGGCGTCGTGATGATCGTGCGGCCCGCCACCAGCGAGATCAATCCGGGCCAATTGATCGCCCTCGGGGCTGCAATCGGCTTCAGCATTTCCATGATCTTGGCCAAGTCGCTGACCCGGACCGAAAGCGCATTGTCGATCCTGTTCTGGATGATCGTGGTGCAGGCCGTCGTGGGCTTGCTGCCGACGCTCGCCGTGTGGATCTGGCCGTCGCCGCGTTTATGGGGCTGGCTGTTCGTCATTGGGGTCTGCGGCACCTTCTCCCATTATTGCCTCGCCAGTGCGCTCCGCCACGCGGATGCGACGATCGTGGTGCCCATGGACTTCCTGCGGGTTCCGCTGACTGCGACAGCGGGCTGGCTGCTTTATTCCGAGCGGCTCGATGGCTGGACCGTGCTCGGCGCGGCGCTGATCCTGTGCGGCAATCTCCTGAATTTGAAGCCGGTGCCGCCGGTTCCTGCCCGCGCCCAGTGAACCTCGCGCCGCCTCGCGCGACAAAACGAAGTGGCCGTGTGATTTAGATCACGTTGGAGCGACGCTCCACCGTGCATATTCGGCCACACAGCAGCGGGTTGAAACGGACGTCCTGCCGTTTTGGTGGCGCGAGGTCGGGCACTTCGTGTAGGTTCGTTGCCAATTTGTTGCTGCCTGCAATTCGATTCTGGGGATTTCAGAATGCGCTATCTCACCCTCCTCGCCTCGCTGATGTGCATGGCGCTGTCGGTCAGTGCCGCGAAGGCTGACCGCCGCGTCGCCTTTGTCGTGGGCAACGGCTCCTACAAGAACGTCGCGCAATTGCCGAACCCGCCGATCGACGCCAAGGCGATGGCATCGACGCTGCGCAATGTCGGCTTCGAGGTGATCGAAGGCTCCAATCTCAGCCGCGACCAGATGACGGAGAAGCTGCTCGATTTCGGCCGCAAGGCGCAGGGCTCCGACATCGCGCTGTTCTACTATGCCGGCCACGGCATCGCCGTCAGCGGCACCAACTACCTGCTGCCCGTCGACGCCGACATCAAGTCGGAGATGGACGTCAAGCTGGGCGCGGCCATCAACATCGACCTGACGCTCGAGCAGACCATGGGCGATGCCAAGGTCAAGCTCGTCTTCCTCGATGCCTGCCGCGACAATCCGTTCGCCGCCAAGATCAAGTCGAACTCCGCGACCCGCAGCGTCAACGTGCAGAGCGGTCTTGCCGAGATGAAATCCGGTGAAGGCACCCTCATCGCGTTCGCCACCGGTCCCGGCCAGACCGCGCTCGATGGTCAGGAGGGCAACAACAGCCCGTTCACGCGTGCGCTGATCGACAACATCACCAAGCCCGGCGTCGAGATCCAGCAGGCCATGACGTCCGTGCGCGCCCAGGTCAATGAAGAGACCCGCAAGGGCCAGCTGCCCTGGGGCCACACCAACCTGACCGGCTCGGTCTATCTCAATCAGGCCCCGACCACGCAGGTCGCCAACGCGGCCCCGACCGCTTCGGGCATGGTGCCCGCTGCGACCGGCGGCTCGGACGGCGTCGAGCTCGAATATTGGCGCTCGGTGAAGGAGTCCAACAAGCCGGAAGAGCTCAACGCCTATCTCACCGCCTATCCGAACGGTCAGTTCAAGGCGCTGGCGCTGGCACGCCTCGCCGCCATCAAGAGCGGCCCCTCGACCGCGACCCGCACCCTCAACGCTGGCGTCGATCCCGCAACCTTCACCGACGAGGCCACCCAGGTCACCGAGGACCAGATCGGCCTCGACAAGACCAAGCGCCGCGACGTGCAGCGTCGCCTGACGGCGCTCGGCTTCGACACCAAGCAGAGCGGCGCATTCGACGACGAGACGCGATCCGTGCTCAAACGCTGGCAGACGGCGCGCGGCTATCCCTCATCAGGCTACCTCAACAAGCTTCAGCACAAGGCTCTGCTCTCGGAGATCGTGGCTGCCCCGGCGACCGCGAGCGACACCAGCCAGAAGCCGGCCCGGCGCGCCGCCAGCGCCCCGGCCCAGAGCAGCGCGCCAGCGCCGGCCCCTCAACGCAGCAGCCCGGGCGATGCCGCCGGTGCGGCCTTCGTCGGCGGTGTCGTCGGCGGCATGATGGGCGGCATGTTCCGCCGCTGAGGCGAGACGACGATCTCAGAATGCAAAAGCCCGGCTCACGCCGGGCTTTTTCTTTGCTACGACAGTGTCGCAGCATGACGGTGTGGGAGCGGTGCCTAGTCCCTCCTCCTGCCCCGGACGCAGTGCAGCGCCCTTCAGCGCTGCGCTGCTGAGCCGGGGCCCATGTCGCAGAGGAGTTCGCGGCCTCTGGGTCCCGGCTCAGCGCCGCAACGCGCGTGCGTTGCGGCTTGTCCGCGACACGGGACGGATCGTCGTCCCAACCGGCAATGACGACGTTCGTTACTTCCCCGCCGCCTTTCGCAGCGCCTCGTTGATGCGATCCTGCCAGCCGGGGCCGCCCTCCTGGAAGAACTCCAGCACGTCCTGATCGATGCGCAGCGTGACCTGCTCCTTGATGCCGGGAACAGCCGTCTGTTTAGGCGGCGCCACGGCGACCTTGGCCGTCACCTTCTTGAACGCGGCCTCCGCTTCCGTCCTGGCATCGCCCAGTGTGCGCGGCCGCCTCGGTGGTTGCTCCGCCATGTCCTAGATTCCTTCAAACAAAGCCGTCGAAAGATACCGCTCGGAGAAGGACGGCACGATCGCCAGGATGGTTTTTCCCGCAGCGTCCGGCCGCTTGCCGATCTGCAACGCGGCCGCAATCGCAGCTCCCGAGGAGATGCCGCCGGGAATGCCCTCATGCCGCGCCAGCGCGCGCGCGGTCTCGATGGCGGTCGTCGAGTTGATCTTGACGATCTCGTCGATCACGGCGCGGTCGAGGATGTCGGGGACGAAGCCGGCGCCGATGCCCTGAATCTTGTGCGGGGTATGCTGTCCGCCCGACAGCACCGGGCTCTCCTCCGGCTCGACCGCGACCACGCGCAAGCCGGCCTTGCGCGGCTTGAGCACCTGGCCGACGCCGGTGATCGTGCCGCCGGTGCCGACACCGGCGACGAAGAAGTCGATGTTCCCGGCGGTGTCGTTCCAGATCTCTTCCGCGGTGGTGCGGCGGTGCACCTCGGGATTGGCGAGGTTCTTGAACTGCTGCGGCATCACCGAGTTCGGCGTCGTCTTCAACAGCTCCTCGGCGGCGGCGATCGCGCCCTTCATGCCTTGCGCCGCCGGCGTCAGCACCAGTTCGGCGCCGAGAAAAGCCAGCATTTTGCGCCGCTCGATCGACATCGATTCCGGCATCACCAGCTTGAGGCGGTAGCCGCGCGACGCCGCCACGAAGGCGAGCGCAATGCCGGTATTGCCGGAGGTCGGCTCGATCAGCACGGTGTCGGGCTTGACGATGCCGGCCTTTTCCATCGCGACGATCATGGCCGCGCCGATGCGGTCCTTCACGCTTGCGGCAGGATTGAAATATTCAAGTTTTGCCAAAATCGTCGCATTCACGCCGTGCATGCCGGGCAGCCGGCGCAAGCGCACGATCGGCGTATTGCCGAAGGCCTCGACGATCGAGTCATAGATCCGGCCGCGGCCGGCTTGGTGCGCTGCACCCGTGTTGGACGATGCGTCCATGATGAACTCCCTGTGGCGACAATCTGCACTTCTATCGCGGCATTGCGCAGTTACAGACAGCTTGCGGCGACACGCAAGCGGCAATGCGGCACATGTTAAATACGCTGCATCGCAAAATCACGTGAGCGGCAAAGATCAGAAAACCAACGCATTTGTGTTGCGACCTCGTCAACCGCTTCTGCTTATGTTAGACTTACGTCTTAAAGCAGGGAGGTCACCACGATGTCAGCAGTTGCTGAAGTGTTGTCGACCGTCGCGCTGAACCGCGATCCGCGTTGCAGCGAATTGCCCACCTGTCCTGTCTGTGCCGACTCCATGGTCGCCGCCGAAGCATCCGCCTACGTCTCGGACCACATGATCAGCTATCTCTGGACCTGCGATAATTGCGGCTATGGCTTCGTGACCAAACATGCGGTGAAGCAACGCTTCGTGTGCAACTGAGCTAGCGTGGGGCGATGTCGCCCCTCGCCCAGTCCTCGCGCGTACGCCGATAGAACTCCTCAAACGTTCCGCCTGCGATCGCGCCTCTGATGCCCTGCATCAGGAACTGGTAGTAGGCGATATTGATTTCGGACAGCAGCATCGCCCCTAACGTCTCGCCCGCCTTGACGAGATGGTGCAGATAGGCGCGCGCGCAGTTGCGCGTCGACGGCCATGAGCTCTCCTCATCCAGCGGACGCGGATCGTCGGCGTGGCGCGCATTGCGCAAATTCACCTGGCCGAAACGCGTGAAGGCGACGCCGTGGCGGCCGTTGCGCGTCGGCATCACGCAGTCGAACATGTCGATGCCGCGCTTCACGGCTTCGAGGATGTCGTCGGGCGTGCCGACGCCCATCAGATAGCGCGGGCGATCTTTCGGCAGCACCGGCGCGGTCTCGTCGATCATCGCCAGCATCACCTCCTGCGGCTCGCCGACGGCAAGGCCGCCGATCGCATAGCCATGGAAGCCGATCTCGACCAGGCCTTGCGCACTCGCATGACGAAGCCGGGGGACGTCGCCGCCCTGCACGATGCCGAACAACATGTAGCCGTCGGGAGAGCTCTCGAAGGCGCGCTTCGAGCGCTCGGCCCAGCGCAGCGACAATTGCATCGCGCGCTCGATGTCGGCGTGCTCGGCCGGCAGCCGCACGCACTCGTCCATCTGCATGGCGATGTCGGAGCCGAGCAAGCGCTGCACCTCGATCGAGCGCTCCGGCGACAGCTCGACCTTGGCCCCGTCGATATGCGAGCGGAAGGTGACGGCGTTCTCGGTGACCTTGCGCAGGTCCGACAGCGACATCACCTGGAAGCCGCCGGAATCCGTCAGCATCGGCCCGTTCCAGCCGGTGAAAAGCTGCAAGCCGCCGAGCGCCGCGATCCGCTCGGCGGTCGGGCGCAGCATCAGGTGATAGGTGTTGCCGAGCACGATGTCGGCACCGGCATCGCGCACCTCGCGCCAGTGCATGCCCTTCATGGCTCCGGCGGTGCCGACCGGCATGAAGGCCGGCGTCCGCACCACGCCGTGAGGCGTGGTCAGGCGCCCGGTGCGCGCGGCGCCATCGGTGGCGAGCAACTCAAAGTGATTGGGAAGATCATTGTCGGGATTCATGGCGGTGCTTATTGCGTGTCGGAGCAAGTCGATCAACCCGCCCAAACCCGCGCAGCGGCCGGCCGGTGCCTCAGACTGGGACACAATGGAGGCGATTATTCCCGCCGCCAGCCTTGTTAAACAAAACGAAACAGTGTAGTTTTATCAGGGGCTGGACGAGGTGCCGCGGCGAGACTGTGCCGGCGGCGCCAAATGCGTGATCGCCAGCCACCGACAATGCCGCTTCCTTCCTGTTCGACTGACCTCTCCGGCCGCCCGCACCACCGGATCAGGCACACAACCGGCCGCCTGACCGGAATCCTGGTCCTGACGTGCAGCCTGGCGCTCGCCGCCTGCACCTCCCTGCCCCGGACGCCCTACACGGCCAACGAAGCCAGCGCATCGCGCGTGCTCGAGATCGATGGCCTCCGGCGCTACGCCGACGACCCCGTCACGAAATTCAGCTTCGACAAGAACATCAGCACCGCGACGAGATCCTATCTGGCGCTCTCCGGCGGCGGCGCCGATGGCGCCTACGGCGTCGGCGTGCTCAACGGCTGGACCGCGGCGAGAACCCGCCCCACCTTCTCCGTCGTCTCGGGCGTCAGCACCGGCGGCCTGATCGCGCCGTTCGCGTTTCTCGGCCCGCAATATGACGACACCCTGAAGGAGGTCTACACCAGCGGCATCGCGGAGAGCCTCCTGAACGATCCCAGCATCATGCGCGTGCTGTTCGGATCCGGCCTGTTCGGCAACACGCGGCTGCGCGAGCTGGTCGCACGCTATGTCGGGCCGGAGATTCTGGCGCAGGTCGCGCGCGAAGATCACAAGGGACGAAAGCTGCTGATCGTGACGACCGATCTCGACACCCAGCGCACCGCGATCTGGGACATGGGCAAGATCGCCGCCGTCGGTACGCCCGAGGCGCTCAAGCTGTTTCGCGACGTGATGGCGGCCTCCGCCAGCATTCCCCTGGTGTTTCCGCCGATCATGATCGACGCCGAGGGCCAGGGCCGCAAGTTTCAGGAGATGCATGTCGACGGCGGCGTGACCGCGCCGGTGCTGACGCTGCCGGAAGCCCTGCTGTTCCAGGGCAGCCGACTGCCGGGCAGCGCGAAATTTGACATCTACATCCTCGTCAACAAGAAGATCGAGCGCAATTTCGAGCTCGTCTCCAACGGCACCATCGACGTCGCCTCGCGCAGCCTGTCGGCGATCACCCAGTCGCAGACGCGCTCGATCATCTTCTCGACCTATGATTTCGCGAGGCGCAACCGTCTCGGCTTTCATCTCTCCTACATCGCGCGCGACTATCCGGCGCCGCCGTCGGAAGGGTTCGACACCGCCTATATGCGGGCGCTCTATCAATACGGATATGACAAGGCCGCGTCCGGCCAGGCCTGGAGCTCGACGCTGCCGTGAGACTCGATGACGGAACCGGGCCGTGCTGAAACCGTTGACGATACGGCCAATTCGGCCAGATTCGCGATGACGCCCCGGCTCCTGCGCGATATAGAGCGAATGACGAACGTCAGAAACGCGCAGGAATCATTGGGCATGGGATTGACTGCGACCAGGACCAGACCGGCAGCGCCGCGGCGCGAGGTGCCGAAATCCCGCGGCGGCCGGCCGACGAAGACCGCCGCCATCGAGCGCGACCAGCGGCTGATCGAGGTCGCCACCCGCCTGTTCCTGGATCGCGGTTTCGACGCGACCTCGCTCGACGCGGTCGCGGAAGCGGCCCGGGTGAGCAAGCCCACCGTTTATTCCCGCTACGGCGACAAGCGCGGCCTGTTTGCCGCCGTGCTGAGGCGCGAGATTGCGCGCTGGCTTGCGCCGCTGTCGGCCGCGGCAGAGACCCAGCTGAGCAGTGCCGCCGACATCTCGGTCGAGCAGCGGCTGGTCGAGATCGGGCGCGAGATGCTCTCGTTCACTTGCGGTCCCGACGCCGTCGCCTTCAGCCGCATGATGACGTCACAGGCCATCAACTTCCCCGACGTCGCCAAGCTCGGCAAGGAGGAAGGCTGGCTCAAGGCCGTTGCCACCACTGCGCGCTTCTTCGACCATCTGGTTGCGCAAGGCGCGCTCGACGTCGAGGACACCACCATTGCGGCCGAGGTGTTTCTCGACGTGGTCGTCGGACACACCCACCGCATGGCGACCTTCGGAACGGTCCTCGAGCCGAAATCGGCCGAGAAGCGCATGCGCATCGCGATCAAGCTGTTCCTTGCTGGCGCGCTGGGTCCTGCAGACCGGGTCCGAGACGCCGCAAAGGGCCCGGCGCGGCGCCGCTCCTCCCGCTGACGATTCCGTGAACGCGCGCGGTTTGCCCACAGGGGCCGCCGCAACGGCATTGACCAAAACAAAACGATACGGTATGGTTTAGTTACAAGTCGGTACGGGCCGCTTTTAAGCCAGCCCCAAGGAGGTCCGGACCGATTCGATCGCCACGGCAGGTACAGCCCGCCGCGGCGTTCGGCGGCCGGCCTTTGCCCGGGGCCGGCCGCGAATTCTTTACGTTCATCCGGCACCCTCGCAGGCCGAAGGTTTCGCACATGACGACAGCCAGACGACGGACCTTGCAACTGCTCGCGATCGCCTTGCCCGCGCTGCTCCTCGCCGCACCGTTGCAGGCGACCGTGGCCGCGGGCACGCCGACCGCGCTTCACAGCGACACAGATGGTGATGCCGAGGCAGACCGCCAGGCCGTCAGCCGCGAGATCGAGCGCTTCCGCAGCTCGTCGATCTCGATCAGCCAGGCCATGGCGATCGCCGAAGCCCGCCATGCCGGCGCCACCACCGCAGATGTGAGTTTTGACGGCGGCTCCGGCGTCGCGGTGTACCGGGTCAAGACCCTGCACAACGACCGGATCTGGCGCCACACCATCAACGCTGCGACCGGCGAACTCGTCGGCGGGGAAGCGGCCCTGCCGCTCGCCGAGCTCGACCGCGACGATCGCAACAACCTTGCAGCACTCGGTGCGATCAGGCACCGCCTCGCGGATGCCGTGCGCGTTGCCGAGCGCGCGGCCTCGGGCAAGGCGATCAGCGGCGGTCTCGTGCGCGAACGCGGCCGGCTCAGTTTCGCGATCGTCGTGATCAGCGGCGACGACCTCAAGGAGGTCATCCTGGAGCCCCCGGGCGCCAGGGCAAAGTAGCGGCTGCGAAATAGCGGCTGCCAGATAGCGGCAGGGCTCGCCCCCGGCATCGACCGGGGCGAAAAGCCATTGACGACCGCAAGACTCTCCCGCATAAGTCGCCGCCATGTTCACGACCACCAAACGCACGACCAAAACCACCACGGCCTCAGGGGCCCGGGGAGGCGTGCGCGCGTAGTCGTCGACTGGAACGCATCAGCTCTACCGAAGCCCCGCCCTCGATGGTCCGGGGCTTTTTTGTTGTCTCATTCGCAAATCTCAATGGAGGACAAAGTGAGTAACGATCCCGTCGTCGCGATTGTCGGCGTCACCGGTGCGGTGGGCGCCGAATTCATCGCCACCATGGACAAGCGCGGCTTTCGCGTCGGCAAACTCAAGGCGCTCGCCAGCGCCCGCTCGGCCGGCAAGACGGTGTCTTTCCGCGGCCAGCCGGTCGTGATCGAGGAGCTGACCGAGCGGTCCTTCGAAGGTGTCGATATCGCCCTGTTCTCCGCCGGCGGCAGCATCTCCAGGAAGTATGCGCCGATCGCGGTCAAGGCCGGCGCGGTCGTGGTCGACAACTCCTCCGCGTTCCGCATGGACCCGAACGTGCCGCTGGTGATCCCCGAGATCAACGCCAGCCGCATCCGCGACCACAAGGGCATCATTGCCAATCCGAACTGCGCGGCGATCACCGCGCTGGTGCCATTGTGGCCGATCCACCAGAAGAACCGCATCAAGCGCGTCATCATCTCGACCTATCAGGCCGCCTCGGGCGCCGGCGCCGCCGCGATGGAGGAGCTGGTCGAATCCACCCGCGCCAATCTCAACGGGCAGGTCTATACGCCGAGGGTGATGCCACATCCCTACGCCTTCAACCTCTTCAACCACAATACGGCCGTCGACCCCGACACCGGCTACAACGACGAAGAGACCAAGGTCATCAAGGAGACCCGCAAGATCTTCGAGGACGACACCATCGCCGTCGGCGTCACCTGCGTGCGCGTGCCGGTGCTGCGCGCCCATTGCGAGGCCATCACCTTCGAATGCGAGAAGCCGATCAGCGAAGACCAGGTCCGCGCCATCATGGCGCAGGCGCCCGGCGTGAAGGTGGTCGACGATCGCGTGAAGAACTACTTTCCGATGCCGATCGACGCCTCGGGCCAGGACGACGTCCTGGTCGGCCGCATCCGCAAGGATCTCAGCGACGCCAGCGGGCATTCGATCTCGATGTTCGTGGCGGCCGATCAGCTGCTCAAGGGCGCCGCGCTGAACGCGGTGCAGATCGCCGAGCTCCTGCCGCAGCGGGCGATGGCGTAATCGGCGTCGTAGCAACCGGTATCGTAGGGTGGGCAAAGGCGCGCAAGCGCCGTGCCCACCACCCATCCCTTATTCAGCAAAGACGTGGGCACGCTTCGCTTTGCCCACCCTACGGCACTGCCCGAAACAGCAAACACGCATCGCCATACGAGTAGAACCGGTAACCGTTCGCGATGGCGTGCGCGTAGGCCGCCTTCATCGTCGCCAGCCCGGAGAATGCCGACACCAGCATAAACAGCGTCGACTTCGGCAGGTGGAAATTGGTCATCAGAACATCGACGGCGCGGAAGCGATAGCCGGGCGTGATGAAGATCGCGGTCTCGGCCGCGAAGGGCTGGATCGTGCCGTCCTCGCGCGCTGCGCTCTCGAGCAGGCGCAATGACGTGGTGCCGACGGCGATGATGCGGCCGCCATTTTTTCGGGCGCTGTTGAGGCGCTCCGCCGTCTCCGCCGAGATCGTGCCCCACTCGGCGTGCATCTTGTGGGCTTCGGTGTCGTCGACCTTCACCGGCAGGAACGTCCCTGCCCCGACATGCAGCGTGACCTGGTTGACGCCGACGCCGCGCGCGCGCAGCGCCTGCTCCAGCGCCGGGGTGAAATGCAGCCCGGCGGTGGGCGCTGCGACCGCGCCTTCGTTCACCGCGAACATGGTCTGGTAGTCGGCGAGGTCCTGATCGTCGGGCGTGCGCTTGGAGGCGATGTAGGGCGGCAGCGGCGGGCTGCCGAGATCGGCGATGGCCTGGTCCAGAGCCGGGCCGTGGAACGAGAACGACAACGTGACCTCGCCCTCAGTGCCCTTGGCCTCGACCTCGGCGTCGAGATGGCCGAGCAGGCAGACCTTGCCTTCATTGCCGAAGCGGATGCGGTCGCCGGCGACGAGCTTCTTGGCGGGCTTCACCAGCGCCTGCCAGCGCGAGCCGTCGAGCCGCTTGATCAGCGTCGCCTCGATTCTGGGCTCGGTCTCCCGGCCGATGCGGCGGCCCTTCAGCTGCGCCGCGATCACCTTGGTGTCGTTGACGACGAGCTGGTCGCCCGCCTTCAGCCATGACGGCAGGTCGGCGACGCTCTGGTCGCGCAGCGCGCCGTTCTCCACGACCAGCATCTTGGCGGAGTCGCGCGGGCTTGCCGGGCGCAACGCGATGCGCTCGGCGGGCAGGTCGAAATCGAACAGATCGGTGCGCATGTCGGATTCAGCGCCACACAGTCATTCCTCATCCCGAGGAGCGCGGAACGCGCGTCTCGAAGGATGAAGGCCCCGCTGCGGCAGCTCGGCCTTCATGGTTCGAGACGGCGCTGCGCGCCTCCTCACCATGAGGGGATGGACTTATTCCTTGTCGGCCGCCATCCGCGCCTTGACGATCTTGTCGGGGTTCTGCACCGGCTCGCCGCGCTTGATCTTGTCGACATTCTCCATGCCCTCGGTGACCTTGCCCCACACCGTGTACTGGTTGTCGAGGAAGCGTGCGTCGTCGAAGCAGATGAAGAACTGGCTGTCGCCGGAATCGGGATTGGCGGCGCGCGCCATCGAGGCGGTGCCGCGCACATGCGGCTCCTTGTTGAACTCGGCCTTCAGCTTCTTGCCGGAGCCGCCGGTGCCGGTGCCCTGCGGGCAGCCGGTCTGTGCCATGAAGCCCTCGATCACCCGGTGGAACACGATGCCGTCGTAGAAGCCCTCACGGACCAGTTCCTTGATGCGGGCGACATGGCCGGGCGCGAGGTCGGGGCGCATCTCGATGGTGACGGGGCCCTGCGTGGTCTCGAGGATCAGGGTGTTTTCGGTGACGCTCATGCTCGTCTCTCTTGCGTTGGGGGTGAAGTCTTGTCAGGTGACGTTTTGCGGTTACGGAACTGGATCGCGAATGGACGTCCCGCGGCGGCGCCGGCCATTGCATCGGTAAATGGCACCGGCGTGCAGCGTTGCAACGCCTCCATCACCGCGATCCGGTATTGCAGCCGGTCATTGTCGGAGGCCTCCGCGGATTCATAGGTAATCCTCGGATGGCCCAGAATGTTTCCGGCCCGGTTAAAGCTCACGACGACGGTGATGTCGAGTGGGCGAGCCTTGTTCGGCGGTGGCGGTTTCCAGCAGGTGCGCAGATGCCGGAAGACGTCCTGGATGGTGTTGACCTGCGCGTCCTCGGCGGCCGCTCTGGAGAGGCCAAGCAGGAGCGCCGCAGCAGCTACGATGAGCTTTTTGCCACGGCGCGCCATCGCTGCCTCCTATTTGATGTCGGAGGCGACCTGCACCTTCACCATCTTGTCGGGGTCGGTCACGGCGCCGCCGGCGGAGCCGGGCGGAGCCTTCTTCAGCTTGTCGACGACGTCCATGCCCTGCACGACCTCGCCGATCACGGTGTACTGGCCATCGAGGCTGCCGCCGTCGGCGAACATGATGAAGAACTGCGAGTTGGCGCTGTCGACGCTGTCGCCGCGCCGGGCCATGCCGACGATGCCGCGGGCAAAATGCACCTTGGAGAATTCCTGCTTCAGGTTCGGATATTTCGAGCCGCCGGTGCCGTTGAAATTCTGGCCGTCGCCGGTCTGCGCCATGAAGCCGTCCATGACGCGGTGGAACGGCACGTTGTTGTAGTAGCCCTCGCGCGCGAGCTGCTTGATGCGTTCGGCATGCTGGGGCGCGATATCGGTACGCAGCTTGATGACGATGCGGCCCTTGGTGCTGTCGATGACGATGGCGTTGGCCTTGTCGAGGTTGGCCGGCAATTGCTGCGCCACCGCCGGCACCGCGAACAGAAGCGCGGCAAGGACTGCGAGAATTCGGATCATGACAACTCCGGATCAGAGGGAAGAGGACGCGCGCCGTTATCCGGCGAATTTTGCCTTGAGCTGGGCCGCGACAATCGGGGGGACGAAGGTCGAAACGTCCCCGCCCATGCCGGCGATCTGCCGCACCAAAGTGGCGGTGATCGGGCGGACCATCGGCGAGGCCGGCAGGAAGACCGTGTGCACCTCCGGCGCCATCGCCTCGTTCATGCCGGCGAGCTGCATCTCGTAGTCGAGGTCGCTGCCGTCCCGCAGGCCCCGAATCATGATGGTCGCGCCGTGCTTGCGCGCCGACGTCACCGACAGATCGTCAAACGTCACGGCTTCGAGCACGCAGCCGGCCTTGGCCGCCACCGGCCCGCAGACATCATGGAGCATCTTCAGCCGCTCCTCGGTCGAGAACAGCGGCTTCTTGCCGGGATGGACCCCGATCGCGACCACGAGCTTGTCGCACAGCGACACGCTGTGCCGGACCACGTCCAGATGGCCGTTGGTGATGGGGTCGAAGGAACCGGGATAGAAGGCGATACGCGGCATAGCCCCCTCCTACCGCGCCCGGCCCGGCCCGGCAAGCCGGGCCGGTTCCCGGCCGTTTCCGGCAATATCCGGCCGGCCGTGTCGGGAACGGCCGGTTTGTTTCGTCCTGAGCGCGGTCACGAAACAAACGGGGGCCGAGACGAAACCATTTCCAGCGCCGGCGAAGACGTCCGGAAACTGGCCATGGTTACTAATCCGGCCAACGAATGACGGGCCGCACACCGGGCGTAGGCGGCCGCATCACAGGGGACTGTCAATGATCAAGGCTCTTTCAGCGATCGCACTCTCTGCGTGTGTTGCCGCAGCCCTCACGCTCCTGCCCGGCTTTGCCCCGGCGGTCGAAGCCAGCGTGCCGCAGCCGCTGGCCAAGAGCGACCGGCTCGATATCCGCGCCATCGGCAAGGACTGCTCGCAGCAGGCCTGGCCCAATTTCGAGGCCTCGTGCCTGCGCAAGGCCGGCACGAAGACGAATGTCCGCGAGGCTCGCCTCGTGACCGCCAATCGGACCCCGTAGTCGGGTCTGTAAGCATCACACCATATGATCCCGATGGGATTTTGCGACGCCCCGTCGCAGACCTGGTTGACGCTCGCGCCCGTCGCAATGGCCGGCGGGCGCGATCCCATCGGGGCCACCATTGTCCAGCACGCCCGCGGTCGCTTCCGGCCATCCCCAAACCCGCTTCCGCTTGCCATGACCATGGCCGCCCTTGGGGTGGTCTACGGCGAAATTGGCACGAACCCGCGCTACGCCCTGAAGGAGCCGCCAAGGCGGCTGCGCACGGAGGCACGCCGAACTTACGACCCCGTCCTGGACGTGCCTCGGTGATCCTTTGGGCGTTGCTGCTGATAATCTCGCTGAAGACCCAGCGGAGACGCGCCGATGTCCAATGACCGCCCTTTAGAGCTGAAACCCCGGCTGGCGATCTCGATCGATCGAGTGCGAGCGATCGTCCGCCAAGTGTCTTCGCAGGAGGTGCGCGACGTCACTGAGCTGCATGGTGGAGAGATCAGCACGGTCCTTGAGATCTCGTTGGCGGACGCACCCGCCTGCATCCTCAAGATCTATCCTGCATCGCTGCAGTGGAAGATGGCGAAGGAGGTCTACGTCCTGGGGCTCCTGCGGGACCTCGGCGTGGCCATTCCCAAGATCCTGCTCGCCGACGAGACCCGATCGGTGATCGACCTGAACTATTTGCTCATGACGAGGCTCGACGGCACGGTGCTCGGCCAGCGCGAGGCGACGCTGTCGGATGCGGAGCTGTTCGATATCTATGCCGAGATGGGCGTGGCGCTACGCCAAATCAACGACGTCACCCTCGACAGTTTTGGCTATATCGGCCCAAACGGGGTCTGGACGTCGCATCCAAGCAATCATGCTTACATGTCAGCGCAGTTCGAGAGGAAACTGATGGAATTTGGCACACGCGGCGGCGATCCCGCATTGGCCGCGCGAATTCGAGGTAGCGTCACGGCACGGCAGCATCTGTTCAACGCTGCAAGCACCCCTCGCCTGTGCCACTACGATTTCCATGCCGGCAATGTGCTCGTGACCTCGCAGGGGCAACCACATTTGTCGGGTATCGTCGATTTTGAGAATGCGACGTCCGGCGACCCGCTGATGGATGTCGCAAAAGCGCTCTACTATTTCAAGGCGAAGGATGCGCCCAAGCGCGACGGATTGCTCACCGGCTACGGCACGATTGAACGCCCCGACTGGCAGCAAACGCTTGGTCTCTACCGCCTCTATTGCACGCTGGAGCTATGGTGCTGGATGGCTCAGATCGGCAAGTCCGACACGCTCGCCGGTCTTACGCGTGAGCTTGCCAACGACGCATAGAACGGGGCGTCACGCCCCGTCCCCATTCGTCCCATTGCCGCTCTCGGCCTCTTCCGTGATGTGCTCGACGGACACCACGTGCTCGTCCTCGGCCGTGTCGAACACGATGACGCCTTGCGTCGAGCGGCCGGCGATGCGGATGCCCTCGACCGGGCAGCGGATCAGCTGGCCCTTGTCGGTGACCAGCATGATCTGATCGGCGTCCTCGACTGGGAACGAGGCGACCAGGTTGCCGTTGCGGTTGTTGACGCTCATGGCGACGATGCCTTTGCCGCCGCGTCCCGTGGTGCGGTATTCGTAGGACGAGGTCCGCTTGCCGTAGCCGTTGACCGACACGGTGAGCACGACCTGCTCCTGGGCCGACATCTCGGCGTAACGTTCCTGGGCGAGCTGGAAGCTGCCGGACGTCTCCTCGGCCTCGGCGTCCATTGCGGCCTCTTCAGCCCCGGCTTCGCCGGCGACCGCGCGGCGCATCTTCAAATAGGCCGAGCGCTCGTCCGAGGTGGTCTCGACGTGGCGCAGGATCGCCAGCGAAATCACCTTGTCGGAATCGGCAAGCGCGATGCCGCGCACGCCCATCGAGGTGCGCCCCGTGAACACGCGCACGTCGGTGACGGGGAAGCGGATGCACTGGCCGCCGGCGGCGGTCAGCAGCACGTCGTCGCGCTCGGTGCAGATCTGCACGTCGACGATCGCCTCGTTGTCGTCGAGCTTCATCGCGATGATGCCGGAGCGGCGGACGTCGACGAAGTCCGACAGCTTGTTGCGCCGGACGTTGCCGCCTGTCGTGGCGAACATCACGTCGAGGTTGCCCCAGGTCGATTCATCCTCCGGCAGCGGCATGATGGTGGTGATGCGCTCACCCTGCTCCAGCGGCAGGATGTTGATCAGCGCCTTGCCGCGCCCGTTCGGCGCCGCCACCGGCAGACGCCAGACCTTCTCCTTGTAGACCTGGCCGCGCGAGGAGAAGAACAGCACCGGCGTGTGCGTGGAGGCCACGAACAGGCGGCTGACGAAATCCTCGTCGCGGGTCTGCATGCCGGAGCGGCCCTTGCCGCCGCGGCGCTGGGCGCGGTAGGCCGACAGCGGCACGCGCTTGACGTAGCCGGCGTGCGAGACGGTGACGACCATATCCTCGCGCTGGATCAGGTCCTCATCCTCGACCTCGCCCTCCTGCTCGATGATGACGGTGCGGCGCGGCGTGGCGAACTCGGCCTTTACTTCGGCGAGCTCGGTCTTGATGATGCCGAGCACGCGTTCGCGCGAGCGCAGGATGTCGAGATAGTCGGCGATCTCGCCGGCGAGCTTGTCGAGCTCCTCGCGGATTTCGTCACGGCCGAGTGCGGTGAGGCGCTGAAGGCGCAGGTCGAGAATGGCCCTCGCCTGTTCCATCGACAGCCGGATCGTGCCATCCGCGCTGATGCGATGGCGCGGATCGTCGATCAGCGTCAGCATGTCCTCGACGTCCCGGGCCGGCCAGTCGCGCGACATCAGGGTGTCGCGCGCAGCGGTCGGGTCGGGCGAGGTCCGGATCACGCGGATCATCTCGTCGATATTGGCCACCGCGATCGCGAGACCAACAAGGATATGGGCGCGATCACGCGCCTTGGCCAGCAGGTACTTGGTGCGCCGCGTGACGACCCGCTCGCGGAAGTCGACGAAGATGGCCAGCAGGTCCTTCAGATGCATGATCCGCGGACGGCCGCTGTCGAGCGCCACCATGTTGACGCCGAAGCTGGTCTGCAGCGGCGTGAATCTATAGAGCTGGTTCAGCACCACATCCGGCACGGCGTCACGCTTCAACTCGATGACGACGCGGTAGCCTTCGCGGTCCGATTCATCGCGCAGGTCGCCGATACCCTCGATCTTCTTTTCCTTGACCAGCTCGGCGATGCGCTCGACCATCGTCGCCTTGTTCACCTGGTAGGGAATCTCGGTGATGATGATCGCCTCGCGCTCCTTGCGGATGGTCTCGATCGCGACCTTGCCGCGCATCACGATCGAGCCGCGGCCGAGGTGATAGGCAGAGCGGATGCCCTGCCGTCCGAGAATGACGCCGCCGGTCGGGAAATCCGGTCCCGGCACGATGTTGATGAGCTCGTCGATGGTGAGCGCGGGGTTGTCGATCAGC
>Ga0102590_1001321_pt1 | contig 38594 bp, 43 predicted proteins | sample AraplaMF_Col_mMF_FD_76859 | JGI IMG/M metagenome (GOLD analysis project Ga0102590, IMG submission 76859) | Arabidopsis root microbial communities from the University of North Carolina, USA - plate scrape MF_Col_mMF | ecosystem: Host-associated > Plants > Roots > Endosphere | place: USA... | reverse complement strand
AACGCATTTCCGCACCCGCGGCCGCAAGCTGATGCTGGTGTTCGAGCATCGCATGGTCGACCTCGTCGCCGACCGCGTCGGCAGCCGCTTCAAGCAACTGGCGCGCCTCGTCGGCCGCGCCGGGTCCATCGTGCGGAAGTGATTGGGCAACTCTAGCGCCTAGCCAGTAGGTCCGCAAGTTGCTGCCCTTTCCAGACCTTGCCGTTGGGACCGCGAAGTTCAACGACGCGATTGCCGTTCTGAATAGCGTGCCGCCCCTCCTTAAGAGCCTCGTCCATAGTCATCCACCCACTTTGATGGGGGGGCCGTGTGCGATTAGTGTCTCGTCTCCGAACGCAATCCAGTAGTGCATTAAATTACTCCGACAATTTGTTTGATACGCAGCCAAATCTTAGTGTGTGGAATAGATATCGTCAGGAATTTCTCGGAAACAAGCCGCCGAACGCTCCTTTCTCCTACCGTTTTCGGTCTGATCTTCCACCGAAAAGCAAACGGAGCTTCTGGCCCTCCCCTACAAGTTCACGCTTAATACCCTTCACCGGGACTCTACTTTGTCGGCGGATGAAAGTTGGCGCTCAGGTCAGACAGCCCTCCCAAACCCTGGCGCGCTTCGACGGATCGCAGCGCGCGTCTTCAATGTCGGCAGGGAGTCAGCAACGACAATCCGCCAGCGTCTGCTGACGCCTGGCGTGAGAGAATTTTTGGTAGCGGAGGAGCGTCTCCATCAAAGCCCCCGGCAAATCGCTAGCATTTTCGGTGTTTGCTCGACCAGCTTGAACGCGCACTGAGCCTAAAGATTCTGGAAGTTAACGTGTCGCTTAAACGTGCCGTCAGGATTCCTGTTACTCGCCTGATCTTCTGGCATTGCCAAATAGTAGCACGGGTGTATATGCGGACTCGAAAGGGTCCGAACATGGCGCTTCCTGAATCGATCGAGACTGAACGCACCCGGTATCTTCAGAACCTGGTCAACAGCTCTCCGAACGCGATCATCAATTGGCCCGCACCCAATCGCGACGATCAACTGCTGGTCGCGCGGTTGGTGATGTTCTTCAGCTATATCGATTTCGATCTGCGCCGCATGATCGAAGTGCTGGATCACGCCCAGAAGCTGCCGAAGAAGTGGGCGGGTAAGAGCGCCACGATGTCTCTTGGCGACATCGAAGAGACGCTCGCCACAATGCCGGACACCTCACCGGCGAACACGTATGGGTTGAAGCGGATCAGCTACTTCCGGAGGCTGCGCAATCTGGTGGCTCACTTCGCTATAAAGCGCTTTCCGACCGAGGACGCGATGCTCTTTCTCACGAAGAGCGCGGCCGATTACAAGCGCGTGCTCGGGCAGAGGCCTAAACCCGGCGTGCTGATGACCGGTTCGATGGACGTTCAACAGATGCGGGACGCATGCGCGGAAGTCGAGAAGCTCGTCTCATGGCTGTGCCAAGCCACGCATGATTTGGAAAATAGCTTTCTGAATGCTGCGCGGCTGGCTTGAGGCGATCTTAATTGCAGGGAGACTCAAGCTATGAACCTCGTTTTTCATGAGGCTGAACTAAGAGGGATTGGCGCGGCGACGTCCCGTGGCACAGGGATGGCGGCTAAGTTGTTGCTCTCCTTTATGGACAAAGATGCAAAGCTCATCAACCACGTCAACTTGGACCTGTTCGTCACACGCAGCCCCGACATTACGCTAGCAGCAATTCAGAAGGAGGCGAGGACCAACGCGATTGCTATTCTGAAGGCGGCGCTGGCTGCACTTGAGAAAGAGGAAATCGAAGCGCTGCAGCTAAAGAGCGATCAGAGCACGAGCACCAATATCGACACGACACTTGGTGGCGATAAGTAATTCTTATTTCTTTCTGACTTGGCGCTTGGCTCACCTTACGATCGCAGCCTTGGAGCCGCTTGGCAGCTTCCTCGGTCAATACGAGCTGCACCTCATAAAGACGTTCAGCGGACAATCAAGAAAGTTCGGATACTCCTCGACGAGCTTTTTGGGCTCCCATTTGTCCACGAGCGCTTTCATGCCATGATTGTAGAACGGTGGTGGCCGTTCAAGACCTGTCAGGATTGTTTGCCTTGTAGTTGCAGTAGTCGCAGAGATCGGTTTCGAAGTATTGCTGTCGATCTGCGTAAGACGGAATTGCCCCGCATTGGGAGCACCGATATCCCTTCCGCCCGCGCAACGAACTGCCAGCGCATCGCCGCGCCGAAACCTTCCGGATCGTCTCCCATCTGAGGCCTCCTAGGAATCGTTGGTGTCCATCGTCCTAAATCAAAGGCCCTGTCGCCCATAACTTTAAGCCCTTGGCCGTCCTTAGGGCCGGAAGGGCGCCGAAAGGCGCCAATCTACAGAACAAAACGGGAACACGCCCCCAGTGTCGCTATATGTGGATAGCCTGGACTGATTCCGTTCCGGTGCGTTGCTTGTGAGTTGGGTTCTGTGGCAGGGATTCTTTGTTGCCTTTGCAGGGATCCCCAGGATGAGAATGGAGAACTCTGCCTTGCGCAAACCGCCCAAAATTGAACTGAGCTTTCGATCCTTCAAGCTTTTGGCTGAAGGCCTGGAAGCCGTGCAGGTTGTTCAGTGGCCCATGAGGCTTCTTCTAGCAGCGGTCGCGGCTTCGATCCTGATCGTGGCTTACCGGTTCCAGCCGGTATCTTGGCTCGTGCTGGCATGGTCGTATGTCAGCTCGCTGCTTTGAGTGCCCAGGCCACCACCTCGATGCGCAGTCGTTCCTTGTCGCATAGCTTGTTTACGCGAACCCTCCGTATCCGACTGTCGTCCACATAAACGGCGCCGGTAAGAGCGTCACAGCTCAGCTTATGAAAGTTGTCCCGGTCGCCATCCATTCCTTGGTGCCAAAGTAGAGTGATCTCCGGCTCCACGTCACCCTCTAGCGGCTTCGCTCTCCACTGTGCCTTGGCTTCCAATTGGTAGCTCTCCTTTAGCGCCTTCCCTCCCGCCGTCATGTACGTGGTCGAATCCTCGCCGCAGCAGGTGTCGCGGTAGACGTGTTGCGTTGATCTTGGTTCGCCCGAAAGTGCGATGAGCACCTCTGCATTATGGGGGCTCGTCCATAAGGGGATGGATACGGCTGGGGACGGTGCTTTCGGTCGTTTGGGTAGTGTCGATTTTTTTCTACGTCTGAAACGGCGACATGAAGCAGGCTAGCTGGTGGTCGCAACAGATTCATTCCTCGTGCAGCGGAGCGTCGCCGTCGATAAGGAGGCCAAGCGGCACTGCATGGCGGAAGCGACAAAGACGTTCCAGGAAATGGACTCTGGAGTCGCGAATGCCGCCTTTCGCTGCTTTAGCGCCCATACCGCTGTTCTGGCTGGCGGCCTGAGTGCTGTTTTTGATCGTTCGCTGGGTCATGCGGGGTTTCCCGCCCGCGGCATAAGGAAAAAGCCCGCATTGCTGCGGGGTCTGCTGGCGCCTCGCGTGAGAATTTTTTGGTAGCGGAGGAGTGACTCGAAACCCCGTTCCTTCGCAGAGTTGCGACTTCGCTGCGGATTCTTGAAATACTATGTTGGTATCGAGTCCGCGCGCCATGAAAAAATAGAGTGATATCAAGTTCATGCCTTACCAGTTCGACGCCGGCCAGGATATGGACTCTACTAGCCCGGCCGCGCACTCCCCTCATACATGAACGTCATCGGCTTGGGGCCCGGCATATAGCCGATCTCCACCCGGTCGATCCTGAAGCCCGCGCTTGCGATCATCGTGCTGATGGGGCGATTGAGATGGCAGCCGCCACTGATGCGTTTCCACGCCGGCGTCAGCCAGTCCTGCCAGCGCCGCACATTCTGGTCGGGCGCCATGCCGTGCTCCACGAACAAGAGCTTGCCAGTCGGCCGAAGCACGCGACGCATTTCGGTCAGCGCCATGGCGGCATCCGGAATGCTGCATAACGTCCAGGTGGTCACAACGGTGTCGACGCTGTGATCATCGAGCGGAATGGCTTCTGCCGACGCTTCAATGAAGTTGACGGGCATGGCCGGGTCACGTGCCTGCCGGGCCATCGCGATCAACTTCGGAGAAGGCTCCAGCGCCAAGACCTCTTTTGCCGGCGGCCGATAGAACGGCAAATTCAGACCCGATCCAACCCCGATTTCGATCACCCGCCCTTCGGCCGCACCGATCACCCGTTCGCGATACGGCCGAAGTTGCTTGTTGCGCATGGCGAGGTCGCAAATCCTTGGCAGGATGACGTCGTTGTAGAAGCCCATGGGCATTTCCTTCCGGCGCAGCTTGTCAGCTTTCGCACACCGACGGTAAGTCGGATCGGTCAGCGGCTTTTTGAAGAGGCGATCAAATCAAAATGAGCAAGGATCGGCAGCCAAAGCCTGGCTTTTCTCATTAACGAGAGGCTCGCGCTACAGCCCGCGGACGAACGCTTCGAGCGCCGCATTGGTCTCTTGTGGCGCTTCCTGCTGCACCCAGTGTCCGATCCCGGGAATGATGGTGGAGCCGCGGAAATCGGCGCAGGCGATTCCGGGGTCGGCGTAGAGGTCCATGCCTGGAATGAAGGCGCGCACGGGGTCGCGCTCGCCGGCGATGAAGGCGGACGGCTGCGCAATACCGCGTCCGCTCAATTCGGCGAGATCGGTGAAGTCGAGGCTCTGCGCGCGGTAGCGGTTGAGCGGGCCGCGGAAGCCGCCGGCCTTGAAGGCATCGACATAAACGGCCAGATCGCTCTCGCTCATCCAGGCCGGAAAGGGTTGCGGATCGACCAGCCCATCCAGCAGCCTTGCCTCCGGCGGTTTCGGCTCCAGCCACTGGTTGAGGGGCGCTTCGCCTGACAGCGCGAAATACACCTTGCGCAGCGCGCCTGCGATATCCGCATCCAGCTCCGCCTCCGCGACGCCCTCTTGCTGGAAGTAGATCTGGTAGAAAAAGCGCCCCTTGTACAGGGATCGCGCCAGCTCGATGAACGGCGCCGGTCCGCGCGGACGGAACGGCACGCTGAGACCGGCGACCGCCCTGATCCTGTCCGGATGAAGCAACGCCGTGTGCCACACAATCGGCGCGCCCCAATCGTGGCCGAACAAAATGGCCGGGCCATCGCCCACATGATCGATCACGGCAACCACGTCGGACGCAAGCTGACGCAGCGTATAGGCCGAGATCTCCGTTGGCTTCGAGCTCCGCCCGTAGCCGCGCACATCGAGCGCAGCGACCCGGAAGCCTCGCGCCGCGAAGTACGTCATCTGGTGCCGCCAGGAGTACCAGAGCTCCGGAAATCCATGAACGCAGACGATCAGCGGTCCCGAACCGCTGACCGCCACATTGAGTTCGGTCGCTCCATTTCGGACGGTGAAAAATTCCATCGTCGCCTCCCCTGCACGGCCAACTATATCAGCGACATCACCCGCGCCGCCAGCGTTGGCTCGCGCAGCGCCGCCTGCGGTTTGAGCAGTTGCGAAACTTCTACCATGAGCCGATGCACCTCGGGATCATCAGCGGCGAGCTTGGTCAAGGCCGCACCATATTGCAGGCGCTGCGCGAGATCGGCAGGGCGAACGCCGCGCGTCGCAGGATAGACGAAATCGCTGACGGCAACGCCCCACGGCGTCGCGATGGTGTCCTGGATGGCCGCAAAGAAATCATTCGCCAGGCGCTCCATCGGGACGTCTTCCGCCAACAGCCGGTCCAGGATCACGGCTTCCTGCGCCGCCACGCTCATGCCCTGACCGAACACCGGATTGAAGCGGCAGAGCGCATCCCCCATCACGACCAGGCCCGCCGGGAAAGATTCGAGGCGCTCGAAATGCCGGCGTATGCTGCAAGGCAATTGGTAGCGAACGATATCGGTCAGCGGCCGCGCATCCCTGACCGCGTCATGGATGGTCGAGGTGCGAAGGCTCTTGACGAAATCCATGAATCCCGCGCGGTCGCCGGGCGGCGCATCGCCATGATTGCCCCCGATGGAAAGCAGCCATCGCTGCTTTTCGATCGGAAACAGGAACGCGCCGCGGCTGCTGGCCGGCGCGGACGGCAGGACGACGTTGCCGAGCCAGCCGGAATCGCGGTTCTCCGGCCGCTCGACAATCGTGCTTGCATAGGCCTGATCAATGCCGATCTCGGTTTCTTCCGGCTTCTGCAGCGAAAGTTCATCGAGCAGTTGCAGCGTCAGGCCGCAGCGGCCGGAGGCTTCAACGACCAGATCGGCTTCCACCGTCGCGGCGGGATTATCATCGCCTTCATAACGGACCGCCTCGACCCGCATCGTGTCGCGCGAGGCGACAAGCTTGGTCACGCGGGATCGCATGCAGATGGCGATATTGGGCGTTTGAAGAACGCGCCCTCGTGTTACGGCTTCGAGCAGCGGGCGCGACATGCAGAAGATGTCGAAGCCGAGATCGCGACGCGGGAAAGGGTCGAAGCCGGGGCGCTCCAGTCTCAGGTCCAGCCCGTTGCGGACTTTCACGGCGCCTGCCCCCGCCAGATCTTTTTCAAATCCCGGAAACAGCGCCTGCAGGGCTTGCAGTCCACCGGCGAGCAGCAGGTGGGCATGCTGGCATTGCGGTGTCCCTCGTCGCGGCGCCGCCTCTGCGGGAAGCACGTCGCGCTCGATGACCGTAACCTTCCCGAAATGCCTTGAGATCGCCTGGGCGGCCGTCAGGCCGGCCATGCCGGCGCCAATCACAACGGCATGGCTTCTTGCAGGACCTGGCACGTGCGCCTCCCGGAAAGCGTGTCAATGGGATCGGAAACCAAGCTTACCCGATCCTTATTCGAGCGGTGGTGAAGGGCATCACACGTTTCGGGCGGGAGCGCGTCACCGGAAGTCCGGGGAAAGTTGCCAAAAACGCCTGGATTGCGCCGGCTCCCACCTGTCCGGGCTCTGCTTTCGCCGCGGAGACCTTGCCAAGGCCCGCTCCCCTCACCAGCGCGTCGATTGCGGGAATCAGATCAGCGTCAGCAGCGTCGAGGAGATCTTGCCGCCGATCATCGGCACCGCGATGCGCTGCATGATCTCCGAGCCGGTGCCACTGTTCCACCTGGCCGGCAACAGGCCGGCCATGATGGCGACCGCCGTCATCATCTTCGGACGCACGCGTTCGACCGCGCCTTCCATGATGGCGCCGCCAGCCCTTGGCCGACGACGCCCGGATTGTGACAGTGGGAGATCCGTTCCCCCCACTGATATCAACGACCCTTCGGCCCGCCTTGGTAGCGGAATCCCGATCCGCCGCCAGCGATCGCGGGCGCCGAGTATGATGCCGCTCGATCGTAGGCGAACGCAGAGTATGGATCGGTTTGCAAAACAGCTCCGATCGGCGTGCTCCGTCTGGCCTCATTCGGCCAATAGCTCTTGTCGGTAATGGTCGAGCCCGCCTGCGCGGTCGCAGAGACAGCCACAAGGGGCAGCAAGAGTGAAAGTGTGAGAAGGTGTTTGGTTGACATGTTCCGGCTCCATGATGCTTGAAAGCGACGTGATGTGCGCTTCTAATCATGAGTTCGGAGTCAAATGTCAGCCGGTTACCGGCTCACGCCGACGTGACATCGCGTCATTCACCAGCGCAGCAGCCGTGGCCCCAACGCTGCGCCGGCGAGAGTGCAAAGCACAATCGTTCCGCTGTACCAGATTGCAACAAACGGCAGGGAATCGTCTGTACAACCGAGCGCATAAGCCATTGCGCTGACGCCTCCCGCGATGAGGCCTGCGAACGCGCCGGCACGCGAAAGATCGGTGGGAGCACCTTTTCGCATGGCCCAAATTGAAACGGCGAAGGGAACGATCGCGATGATCGGAATGGAGAGAAGGCATTCCAGCCATTCATCGCCCACGATCATCCTTTCCCAATGCGCGCGGGGCGCGGACCCAAGGCAGATTGCGGCAAGAATCACAACGACGAGAAATGGCAGAGCGACCGGGAGCGGCGAGATTTTTCGTTCCCCGCCGGGGCGCGCCAGCCTCGTCAAGTAAGCCAGAGAAAGACCGACGATACCGATTGCGAAAGCGACCTTTACGGCGAGAAAAATCAACGCACCGGGCGTCGTCAAGTCGGGGCGGAAGCCCAAGCCGGCAAATGCGATACCAAACGCCAGGATCGCTCCTGTGGCAATTGCGACGAAAAGCGTGCGAACGACCGCATTGCGGTCGGCCGGCTCAAGGTTAGTACTCACGAGCGCAACCAGATCATCCGTCTTCATGTTCGCGTTTCCGGGCGATCAACGCAGCCAGCGTTTTAAGCCCGCGGTGAATATTTACTTTTACTCCCGACTCGGAAAGGCCGCATTTCTTCGCGGCTTCAGCTACGCTCAGTCCGTCAAGTTTTACGGCCCCGATCGCACATTGCATGCCTTTCGGCAGCCGCTCCATCAGTCGCCTGATGTCATATGTGCTTTCGGCGTCCGTATGGTCGTCATTCGCCATGACCTCATCGGCTTGGTCGATGGGCACATCGGCGAGCGACGCGCGGTTGCGACGCAGAAAATCGATCAATTTGTAGCGCGCGATGGCGTGCACCCAGGGCGTCAATGGCTCCCCCGGATCGTAGGTATGCCGCTTGAGATGGATCGCCAATACAGCTTCCTGAACCAGATCTTCGGTCTCCGACGGACCTCTGCCGAGCGCGGCGAGCTTGGCCTTGTAATAGGCCCGCAGGCGACGGCTCAACTGATCCAGCAGCGAGCGGTACGATGCCGCGTTACCGTCCAGACTCGCAAGCATCAGAGCCTTGAGTTCGATTTCGAAGGTCGTCATGCCCGCTTTCTCGTGAGTTCGCTGGCGCGACTGATTTGGTTACAGTCTTCTGCCAGGATACCGTCCCTTAAGCGGCGAGCTCTGGAACCGGTTGCTTTCGTTCGACGGGCTCGGTCGCCGGCGGCGGAGAATGGCTATCGGCATCGTCCGCGTTTTCCAGCCGAAAACCCTTCACCAGTCCGAAGATCGCCGGGATCACGATCAGCGTCAGCAGCGTCGAGGAGATCATGCCGCCGATCATCGGCACGGCGATGCGCTGCATGATTTCGGAGCCGGTACCGGTGCTCCACATGATCGGCAGCAGGCCCGCCATAATCGCGACCACCGTCATCATCTTCGGCCGCACCCGCTCTACCGCGCCCTCCATGATGGCGTCATAGAGGTCGCTACGCGTCAGGGCGCGGCCCTCCGCTTCGCACCGGCCGTTGATCTCGGCCAATGCCTGATTGAGGTAGATCAGCATCACCACGCCGGTCTCGGCGGCGACGCCCGCCAGCGCGATGAAGCCGACCACGACGGCGACCGACAGATTGAAGCCGAGCCACCACATCAGCCAGAGGCCGCCGACCAGCGCGAATGGCAGCGACAGCATCACGATCATCGTTTCCGTCAGCGAGCGGAAATTGAGATAGAGCAGCAGGAAGATGATCGCGAGCGTCACCGGCACCACGATCTTGAGCCGCGCCGCCGCCCGCTCCAGATACTCGTACTGGCCGCTCCACACGAGATAGGCGCCTCGCGGAAACTGGATGCTGGCTTTCACCGCGGCCTGCGCATCGGCGACATAGCCGCCGATATCGCGGTCACGGATGTCGACATAGACGTAAGTGGCGAGCTGGCCGTTCTCGGTCCGGATCGAGGTCGGGCCGCGCGCCGGCGCCACCTTGGCGACCTCGCCGAGCGGCACCGCCCCGCCTGCCGGCATCGGCACCAGAACCTCGCGCGCGATCGTCGCGGGATCGCTGCGCAGGTCTCTGGGATAGCGCATGTTGACGGAGAAGCGCTGGCGCCCCTCGACCGTGGTGGTCACGGTCTGCCCGCCGAGCGCGGTCGCGATCACATCCTGCACGTCCTGGATCATGATGCCGTAGCGCGCCAGCGCCGCGCGGTCGGGCACGATTTCGAGGTAGTAGCCGCCGATGCCGCGCTCGGCATAGGCCGACGACGTGCCCGGCACCGCGCGCAGCACCTGCTCGACCTGCTTGGCCAGCCGGTCGATCTCGACGAGATCGGTGCCGATCACCTTGACGCCGATCGGGGTGCGGATGCCGGTCGAGAGCATGTCGATGCGCGCCTTGATCGGCTGGGTCCAGGCGTTGGAGACGCCTGGAAACTGCAGCGCCTTGTCCATTTCGGCAATCAGGCCATCGAGCGTCAGCCCGGCCCGCCATTCGGCCTTCGGCTTGAGATTGACGATGGTCTCGAACATCTCGGTCGGCGCCGGATCGGTCGCGGTCGCAGCGCGGCCGGCCTTGCCATAGACCGAGTCCACCTCCGGGAAGCTCCGGATGATGCGGTCCTGCATCTGCAGCAGTTCAGCGGCCTTGGTGACGGAAAGTCCGGGCAGCGTGGTCGGCATGTAAAGCAGCGTGCCCTCGTTCAGATTGGGCATGAACTCGGTGCCGAGCTGCCGGGCCGGCCAGATCGTGACGGCAAGAATGCCGAGCGCGATCAGGATCACCAGCACCTTGGCGCGCATCACGCCCCTGATGACGGGGCGATAGATCCAGATCAGGAAGCGGTTGATCGGGTTTTTGTGCTCCGGAATGATCCTGCCGCGCACGAACACCACCATCAGCGCCGGCACCAGCGTCACCGACAGCAGCGCCGCCGCCGCCATCGCGAACGTCTTGGTGAAGGCGAGCGGGCTGAACAGGCGGCCCTCCTGCGCCTCCAGCGTGAAGATCGGCATGAAGGACACCGTGATGATCAGGAGGCTGAAGAACAGCGCCGGCCCGACCTCGGCCGCCGCCTCGATCAGGATCGCGAGGCGCGACTGGCCGGGCTGCGCGCGCTCGAGGTGCTTGTGGGCATTCTCGATCATGACGATGGCGGCATCGACCATCGCACCGATTGCGATCGCAATGCCGCCAAGACTCATGATGTTGGAGCCGATGCCGAGCAGCTTCATCGCCGCGAACGCCATCAGCACGCCGACCGGCAGCATCAATATGGCGACCAGCGCACTGCGGACGTGCAGCAGGAACACGATGCAGACCAGCGCCACGACGATGCTTTCCTCGAACAGCGTGTGCTTGAGCGTGTCGATGGCCGCATTGATCAGGTTGGAGCGGTCATAGACCGGTACGATCTCGACCGATTTCGGCAGGCTCGATGCGATTTCCGCAAGGCGCTTCTTGACGTTCTGGATCACATCGAGCGCATTGACGCCAAAGCGCTGCAGCACGATGCCGCTGGCCACCTCGCCCTCGCCGTTCAGTTCGGTAATGCCGCGCCGCTCGTCCGGCCCGAGCTCGACACGGGCGATGTCCCTGAGCAGGACCGGCGTGCCGTTGCTGGCCTTCAGCACGATATCGCCGAGGTCGTTGATCCCCTTCAGATAGCCCTTGCCGCGGATGACGTATTCGAACTCGGACAGCTCGACGGTGCGGCCGCCGACATCGGCATTGCTGGCGCGGATGGCGTCGCGCATCTTCTGCATGGTGATGCCGAGATCACGCATCCGCTGCGGATCGAGCACGACATTGTATTGCCGCACAAAACCGCCGACGCTCGCGACCTCGGCGACGCCTTCCGCTTTCGCCAGCGCGAATTTCAGGGTCCAGTCCTGGATGGCGCGGGTATCGGCGAGGTTCAGCTCTTTCGACATCACGGCATATTGATAAACCCAGCCGACGCCGGTGGCGTCGGGACCGATGGTCGGCGTCACGCCGGCGGGCAGCCTTGATGTCGCGCTGTTGAGGAATTCCAGCACGCGCGAGCGCGCCCAGTAGATGTCGGTGCCGTCCTCGAAGATGACATAGACGAACGACACGCCGAAGAACGAGAACCCGCGCACGACCTTCGAGCGCGGCACGGTGAGCATCGCGGTGGTCAGGGGATAGGTGACCTGGTCCTCGATCACCTGCGGGGCCTGCCCCGGATATTCGGTGTAGACGATCACCTGCGCATCCGACAGATCCGGAATGGCGTCGAGCGGCAAATGCACCAGCGCGTAGAGGCCGGCCGCGGCGGCAAAGCCGGTGCCGAAGAACACCAGCAGCAGGTTGCGCGCCGACCACGTGATGAGGCGGGCGATCATGGCTGGGCTCCCTCGGCAAAGCCCTTCAGCGCCGCCTTCAGATTGCTTTCGGCATCGATCAGGAAGTTGGCCGATGTCACCACCGGATCGTCCTCGGCAAGGCCTTCGCGAACCTCGACATAGCCATCGCCGCGGTGGCCGAGCTTGACCTCGCGCGGTTCGAACCGCCCTTCCCCCTTGTCGACCAGCACCGACTGCCGGCCGCCGCCGTCGAGCACCGCGCTTTCGGGAATGGCGAGCACGGATTCCGCGCTGCCGGTCTCGATCTCGGCATCGACATACATGTCGTGGATCAGCAGCAGGTCCGGATTGGAGAGCTGGACGCGCACGCGGGCCGTGCGCGTCTCCTTGGTGATCTGCGGATAGATCACGTTGATCTTGCCCGAAAACTCCCTTCCCGGAAAACTTCGCGCGCGCACCACCGCGCGCTGGCCGACCGCCATGGCGCCGAGATCGCGCTCGGCGACATCGATGATCGCCCACACCACCGAATGATCGGCGATCCGGAACAGGGTCTCGCCAGGCTGCGCGCGCATGCCCTCGGTGACGTTGCGTTCGAGCACGATGCCGTCGCGCGGCGATGTCCACTCGATTCCGATCGGGACGTTGCGACCTTTCTCCATGGCGGCGATGGCCGCCTCGGGTACGTCGAGATTCATCAGCCGCTGGCGCGAGCCCTTGCCATAGGGGCCGTCGCCGCCGGTGATCCTGGAGTTGAGCGTCGAGACATATTCGGCCGCCGCCGACGAGATCGCCGGGCTGTAGATTTCCATCAGCGGCTGGCCCTTGACGACATGCGCGCCGGTGGTGACTTCGGCGACCTTCTGGACATAGCTTTCGGAGCGCATCGCGATCACGGAGACGCGGCGCTCGTCGAGCTGAATGGTGCCGGGGGCACGGACCGTCGAGCGGATCACCCGCATCGCGGCTTGCTCCGACTTGACGCCGGAGCGCTGGATCCGGCCCGGCGAGAGCCTGACCACGCCCTCGTCGCTGTCCTCCCCCTCATAGACAGGGATGTAATCCATCCCCATCGAGTCCTTCTTGGGCGTCGTCGAAATGTCCGACAGGCCCATCGGGTTGCGGTAGTACTTGACCTTGCGCTCGGCCGGCGCCGTCGAGCTGCCGGTCGCCGCATGCTGATGGCTGCTGTCGGCAAGCGCGGCGACGCCGGCGATGGCAACGCCCGCGATCGCGCCCAGCGCGACGCGCCAGAATGGCATCTTCATTTCGATATCCTCTACGTGCTGGTCGGCCGCGATAAAGCGGCACGGAGGCGCGCTATGCGCGCCGCGAGACGTCCGGCGTCAGGCCGGACGGACCAGCGATCGAGGAGGTTTGGGCGGTGGTGAAAGACCGAGGCTCTCGGCTTCCGGGTCGCTTGCCGGCAGCCGCATGCGAAGCATGACCGGCGCGACCAGGGCGATGCTGGCCGAGGGCTGCGCCTGCAACGTCTTGACCATGCAAATCGCCATCAACGGGCAATCGGCGCAATCCACCGGCGCCGACTTCTCGGGACAGCACGGCATGGCTTCAGCCATGGATGCCGCTTCGCCGGCCATCGCGGCCACGGCCGCCGAGGCCGACGAATCCACCTTCGCCCGCGCCGCCAGCGGGGCGAACACGAGGCCTGCGATCAAGAAGACCGCCAATAGCCGGCAAAGGTGGATCGAACGTTTCACGGGACCGGTTCTCGCATAATCCGACCCGCGATGGGAAGTCAGGTTCCATCACGAAGCCGCGGGTTTCGTTAATATAATCCCGGCCCGATGCGCCACTTTGCGGCAGATCAACCAAGCTTGATTTAAGGCCGAAACATTCATTTCCTGCCGAAAGCCCGAACATTTTCGGTCGCCGCGGCTTGAATTAGCGGCCGCCATGTCTGCGGCCTTCAGCCAAGGAGCCCGCCATGCATGCCCGCGAAATGATCGGCACCCATCCGGCCGTCCAGGGCCAGGTCAACGATGCCCTGATCCGCTGCATCGAGGAATGCTACTCCTGCGCCCAGATCTGCACCTCCTGCGCCGACGCCTGTCTGTCCGAGCGCATGGTGCAGGAGCTGACCCAGTGCATCCGCCTGGACCTCGATTGCGCCGACATCTGCAACATCACCGGTCGCATCATGACCCGCCGCACCGGTTCCGATGACGAGGTGATACGCCGCATGCTCAGCGTCTGCGCCGCCGCCTGCAAGCTGTGCGCGGAGGAATGCCAGAAGCACGCCGCCATGCACGAGCATTGCCGCATCTGCGCGGAAAGCTGCCGCCGCTGCATGGAAGCCTGTCACGAGGTCGCACGCGGCATGGCGCATTAGAGGCGGCCCGGGTTCGGATCAGCCGCCGCGCCGGAAGATGCTGAACTGAAACGCCTGCCGGGACGCCCACGGCGTCGCATGCGCGTGGCGCCGGGTGTGGATCAGCTTGAACGCAGGGCCGAGCGTCCGGCCGAGGCTCGCGCCGTCATAGCGCGCGACCGGCAGGCCGCTGCACTTCTCCGGGCCGTCGGGCGCAAACGTGGCGATGATGGCGTGGCCGCCGATTTTCAGGCCGCGCTCGAGACGGGCGATGTAGGCGGCGCGATCGACTTCCTCGGTGAGAAAGTGAAACGCCGCCCGGTCGTGCCAGATATCGTAGCGCTTGGCCGGCTCCCAAATCGTCACGTCCGCAACGATCCAGTTCACCCGCCCAGCGCCGGCGCCGAGACGACTCTCAAGGCGGCGACGCGCGGAAGCCAATGCCGCTCCCGACAGGTCGAGCACGGTGACGTCCTCAAAACCCTGTTCGACAAGGCTGTCGACCAGCCGCGACGCGCCGCCGCCGATGTCGATGATGGCAGACGCGTGCGTCGCCCCCGCCTGCACGATCAGGTCGAGCGAAGGCGCCGGGCTGTGCTGAAACCAGCTGACCTCGTTTTCGCCCTTCGTCGTGTAGACGTTCTCCCAATGGGCCTGACGGCTGACATCTCCCATGGGCTATCCTCCCTTTGTCGACGACATCCGACATACGCCCGCCGTTTCCTGTCCGCGACAACGACCGTTACACCCGGCTGCAATTTCACTTGACCAATCCATAACCGCCCGGCTATGCATCAAATCAATAACCAACGGGTTATCGATTTCCGATGCCGAACGCCCACGACGTCCTGTTCCGAACCCTCGCCGACCCCACGCGTCGGGCGATCTTCGAGCGCCTGTGCCGCGAGGGCGAGCAGACGGTCGGGGCGCTCACCGCCCGGGCCGGCATCTCGCAACCCGCGGTCTCGAAACATCTCGGCGTGCTCAAGCAGGCCGGGCTGGTGCGCGACCGCCACGCGGGCCGGCAGACGCATTACAGCGCCGAGGCCGGCGCCCTCGCCCCGCTGATCGACTGGGCAAGCCAGATGCACGGCTTCTGGGAGAAGCGGTTCGACAGCCTCGAAGATCTGCTCAAACGGATGGACCAATGACCAACACCACGACCGAAACGCGAACCGTCGTCGTCGAACGCGAGATGCCGCATCCGCCGGAAAAGCTCTGGCGCGCGCTCACGCAGCCGCACTTGATGGAGGAATGGCTGATGAAGAACGACTTCAAGCCGGCCGTGGGCCATCGCTTCAACCTGCGCGGCGAATGGGGCGGCGTACTGGACTGCGAGGTGCTCGCCATCGAGCCGAACAAGGCGCTGTCCTACACCTGGAATTTCAACCATGACGATGCAGCCTTCGCGCTGCAGAGCGTGGTGACGTTCACGCTCACGCCGACGCGCACCGGCACCCTGCTTCGCATGGAGCAGACCGGCTTCCGGCCGGATCAGAAGCAGGCCTATGGCGGCGCCCATGCCGGATGGAAGCAGTTCTTCGAGAAGCTGGAAGAACTCGTGGCGCGGGCGGACTGAAATCCGCCGCGTCGCGCTTCCCTCGTTTCACATCAAAGGAGGATTCATGAACTGGAACACGTCTGTTCGGCAAGTCCACCGCTGGCTGTCGATCGCCTTTACGGCGACCGTCATCGCTAACTTCGTCGCCATGGGATTGGGGGAACCTCCGGCCCTGGTCGTCTACTCGCCGCTGCTCCCGCTGTTTTTGCTTCTGTTCACCGGTCTGTACATGTTCGTGATGCCGTATGCCGCCAAGTTGCGTGGGGAGCGAGGCGCCGCCGGATAGGAGCGAACCGCAATGGCCAGGAAGACGTCGGCGAAGGTCGCAAAGAAAGCCGCCGCGAAGCATGGCGATGCGAAGCCGACCCTCCTCTCGGGCGGCAATCCCCAGATCGCGAAGGGAGACGGCGATGCGCCCGTGCAGGCCTATATCGCGGCCATGCCGGGCTGGAAACGCGACGTCGGGCGCCAGCTCGACGCCCTCATCGCCCGCACCGTCCCCGGCGTGCGCAAGGCGGTGAAATGGAATTCGCCGTTCTATGGCGCGCCGGATCAGGACGGCTGGTTCCTCAGCTTTCACTGCTTCACGAAATACGTCAAAGTGACTTTCTTCCGCGGCACGTCGCTGCGCCCCGTACCCTCAGGCGAGTCCAAGCACAATGAAGTGCGCTATCTCGACATCCATGAGGGTGAGCTTGACGAAGCGCAGTTCGTTGCCTGGGTGAAGCAGGCGAGCCAGTTGCCAGGCGAACGATTGTAAGTGATGCATGAGCAATAATTGGGACTTTTACTCCCTCCGCGTCGACGGTGAACCGGCGTCGATCTTTGTCGACTTGGGGATAAGCAAGGATGCTCCCGTCAGAAGTCATGCGACGATGGGTTACCTCCGCGTTCTGATGCTCCGCCCACGAGAGGACGGCCTCTCCAGCCAGGATGAATTCGACGATCTCATTGCGTTGGAAGACCACGTAACGGCAAAGGTCATCGAGAATGGAGCGGCGGTCTTCGTTGGTCGAAACACGTCCAGCGGAAATAGGGATTTCTATTTCTATGTTGCCGATCCTACAAATTTCGAGAAGACGGCCAAAGCCGCGATGCGCGAGTTTCCTGCCTACGAGTACGAAACGGGCACGCGCGCGGATCAGGAGTGGCGAACGTATTTTGACTTCTTGTACCCATCGGAAATTGACCTTCAGCGCATCATGAACCGCCGTGTCCGTCAGCAACTGGAAAAGAACGGCGACAACGTTAGCAACGAGCGCAAGATTGACCATCTTGCCCTGCTCCCGAACTCGAAGGCGCAAGCTGCGTTTACAGATTACGTTCAGGGCGAGGGTTACACCGTCGAGAGTGCCCCCGACGAGCCGAACGCCGATGGTCAATTCTGCGTCGGGTTCTACAGGGTAGATCAGCCCGCACGCATCGACGAGATTGCCCTTCCGTTGCTTCGGAAGGCCACTGAGCTGGCGGGCGAATACGACGGTTGGGGCTGCGAAGTATCGCCCTGAATGTCGGCGAAGGGTCGCGGAAAGTTATCGGCAACAATCATGAAGAATACAACCATGAAGGTAAAGAAGAGCGGCACGAGCGAAGCAAAAGGCGGCAGCTCTCCCGCGGAACATATCGATGCGCGGATCAAGGAGCTGGGCGATTGGCGCGGCGAGACGCTCGCGCGCATCCGGGGCATCATCAGGCAGGCCGACCCTGAGGTGGTCGAGGAGTGGAAGTGGCGCGGCGTTCCGGTGTGGGAGCATGACGGCATCATCTGCACCGGCGAGACCTACAAGGCGGTCGTGAAGATGACCTTCGCCAAGGGCGCCTCACTGGCGGACCCGTCAGGGCTCTTCAACTCCAGCCTGGAGGGCAACACCAGGCGCGCCATCGATATCCATGAGGGCGACAAGATCAATGAAAAGGCGCTGAAGGCGCTCATTCGCGAGGCGGTGGCCCTGAATACATCGAAGCGGGCGGCCGGCGCGCGCAAGAAGTGACCGCTCAAGGGCGACCTGGACGACGCGCCCTTACCCAGAAAGAAGCTGCAGCTCCAGCAAGGCGAGCCGTTGCAGGACCAGCGGATCCCGCTCTCCGCCGTGGGCGCCGCGCAGGATCGCCTCGGCGACGAATTGGACGTGATGGGCGCTGACGGGCTCGGGAAGCGAGGCGACCGTTGCCTCAAGCGCCTGCTCCATCACCGAGATAAGCTCGGGCGGAAACGACGCGTTGGCAAAATCCTTCATGGCGATGGCGGAGAAAAGGAAGCGGCTGCCGACGTACCGCGAAGACGGGACTGCGTCGGCCGCCGCTTCAGTCTACGTGTCTATCCCTGACACATGTTGCATAATTTTCCCGAACTTGAATCGTTCCTGTCGCACGAACAAAATCGCCGCGTGCGATCCGGGGAGCGTTGCGGCTCCGTGAAAACCGCAAATGGCCGGAGCCTCACTCAGGCGGACGGCGCGTGGTGAAGGTAGCGGTCGTCAAACTGCGCAAGCTCCGCCAGTCTGGCTTCGTCGAGCACCCTTGCGCGTCCCCTGCTGACATCGACGATGTCGTCCTGGCGCAGTTGCTTGATGATGCGGTTCGCATGCACGGGCGTGATCCCCAGCGCCTCGCCGATCTGCTCCTGGGTGAGCGGAAATTCGAAATCCGCGGCCTCGGGGCGCGCCGAGACGACGGAAAGACGCTGGCGAAGCTCGAGGAGGATATGAACCAGCCGGGCCGGCGCCGGCCGCTGTCCGACATTGACGATCCATTCCCGGAATATCGCGGCGTCAATCAGCGTATCGCGCCAGAGCGCCTCCGTTACGCCCGGCTGCGCATGCGTCAGGGCATGCAGCGATGCATGGCTGATGAAAGCCAGCGTCGACGGCACCAGCGTGATGAGGTCATGATCCATCTGCTGCAGATGCAGGCTCTGCAGATCCGGAACTTCGCCGGGAATATGAATCGAGAGGATCTGCCGCCCGCCCCGCACCGTCGTCTTTGACCGGATGCAAAAGCCCTCGATGATCAGGCAGCATTCCTTCGGACGCTCGCCCTCCGATACGATCGCTCTCCCGCCTTCCCAGTGGCGAACCGCAATCGGGAGCGAACGGATGGCGTCAATATCCGCCGGATCGAGTTTCGAGACGGTATTGAGCCGTCGCAACAAGCCCGCCAACACCGTTTCCCGATCCACGGGTTCACCTCCTCGATTGAATGATGCACTGCCTTTGAAAGAAAACGAACACCGCCCGATACCGGTTCCAACAAAGGTTAAGGATGCGGCCGCCGGAACATGAAAGGGTCGAGGCTGGAAAAGGAAACCGACCCATGAAAATCAAACGCAACCGAAGCCGCCCGGCCCTTCCCCTTCAGGAACGCCTCAAGCAACTTGCATTTCACGCCCGCGAGAAGGCGGAGGCCTTGCCGCCAGGGCGCGAACGCGACCGCCTGCTGACGGCGGCGGTCTCGACCGAGTCCGCGGCCGCGATCGAGCGCTGGCTGACGTCGCGCGAGCTGGAGGGCCCGAAATAGCGCCTCTTCTCACATGCGCCTGTCGGCATGAACGTGGATGACGTAAAGCGGATTGGCGAATTCATCCGTGACTTCCATCCGCCAGTCCCTGCCCGGACGCAACCGTCCGTCGAGGTCCTGGATGATCTGCCCCGCCGTGACGGTTGCCTCCCGCCAGGCCGCCTGCAGGTCGGGCAATTCCTCCCCTTCCTCGTCGAGCTCGGCCCTCTCGTGATATACGTTGAAAAAATAGCGGGGCATGGGGGCATTCCTTCACGTCGAGCAGCCTTCTCGGCCGGACGCCTTTGAATTTCTCCGCGGCGGTCTTTTGTTCGCGCGGCCTCTTCACCGCCGCATGCACTCCTCCTGTGTCGGATAGAGGACATTGTAAGCAAGCTGCGAAGCTGCCGAATGTTCCTGTGCTGATTGCAGCTCACCGCGTCGCGCAACCGGCTGGCGGGAACAAATCGAAACGAGCCAGCTTGTTTCGCCGTCCGGGAGTCGGGAGTTGGTTGATGCGTATGGCGGGCTCGGTTCCATCGATCGTGCCGCACGGCGACGAGCACGATGTCTACATCGTCGAGCATCACTGTTTCGAGCACGGACGGATCTGGGCGGAGGTGAATTCGGAGACGCCCGGATTCGAGCCGGTCGTCACCGATCTGCTCTCCGGCCAGTACACCGACCCGATCCGGGTCGTTGCTTTCAATGTCACCGAGGGATGGTGCCGCGATGCATCGGCTGACGTCGCGCATGAACTGCGGCGACGCTGCGACCTCCAGCTCCGCGACATCCCGTTTTTCCTGCAGGATTTCGTCGATCGCTACGAGGGCCGCTACCGGGACGTCCAGTTGCCGCTGCCGATGCGGCTGTACTAAAGCGCGATGAGATTTGGATGAATCGTCATCGCGCTTTAGGTCTCTGTTTGAGCATGATCTTTTCGGAAAACCGCTCCACACTTTTCCGGACCATGCTCTAGGGAGCGCTCACTCGCCAGACCAGTTCGCCGCGCGCCTGATAACCGCCATCTCGCACTTGCAATCATCAGACTTGGTGCTGACCGCAACCATGTATCGTGGTGAAGTCGCCGGCAAATCAAGGAGGCTTCGCGTTGACCATCACCATTACCGCCTTTGAACGCTCACCTGATGGAGGCAAGGGGCTCGCGCGTGATACGCGCGTTCGCTGGGCGCTTGAGGAAGTCGGTCAACCCTACGAGGTTCGCCTGGTTTCGTTCGGTGCGATGAAGGAACCAGCGCATCTGGCGCTTCATCCATTCGGCCAGATTCCAACTTTTGAGGAAGGCGATCTCGCGCTGTTCGAAACAGGAGCGATCGTATTCCATATCGCCGAGCGCCATGCGGCCCTGCTGCCGGTTGACGCCAATGCCAGGGCGCGCGCGATCACATGGATGTTTGCCGCGGTGAACACGGTGGAGCCGCCGATCCTCGAACTCGTGACCGCCAAATTCCTGGAAGGCGACAAGCCCTGGGCAAAGGAGCGCATGCCACTGGTCGAGGATCGCATCCGCGACCGCATGAACCAGCTTTCCGCTCGCCTTGGCGATGCCGACTGGCTCGATGGCGCGTTCAGCGCGGGCGACCTGATGATGGTGTCGGTGCTGCTCAGGCTAAGACCGTCGGGCATTCTGGACGAATATCCGAACCTCGCTGCCTACGTTGCCCGCGGCGAAGCCCGGCCCGCCTACAAGCGAGCTTTCGACGCTCAATTGGCAGTTAACGCCGGCAAGCCGCCGACCGGCGATTGAGGTCCGTCCTGGATTCGCTAGCCGTTGTCGCGCCGCGCCGTCCGGATCGCCTGCCAGATGCGCTCGGGCGTTGCGGGCATGTCGAGATGCCGCACGCCGAGCGGCGCCAGCGCGTTCATCACCGCGTTCATGATGGTGGCGGGCGCCGCGATGGCGCCGGCCTGGCCGCTCCCCTTGACGCCGAGGCGATTGGCGCGGCTTGGAAAATCCGGCGTCAGGCTGCCTTCGAACCCAGGAAGATCGTCCGCGCGCGGCAGCGCGTAATCCATCAGCGAGCCGGACAGGATCTGCCCCGTCTCTGCATCGAACAGCGCCTGCTCGAACAGCGCCTGGCCGATGCCTTGCGCGACGCCGCCATGGACCTGCCCCAGCGTCAGGCGCGGGTCGAGCAGGCGGCCATAGTCGTCGAAGATGACGTAGCGGTCGAGCTTCACCGCGCCGGTCTCGGGATCGATCTCGACCTCGGCGAGGTGACAGCCGTTCGGAAACGTGTAGCGGTCGCAGAGATGGGTCGCCTGACACGTCAGGCCCGGCGCGACGTCGTCGCCGGGCGACTGGTACGAGGCGCGCGCGGCCTCGTCGAGGCTGATCTCCTGCCCGGTCGCGGCCACCCGCAGCATGCCGGCCTCGTACTGAACCGCATCCACGCCGGCCTGCAAAAGGCGCGCGGCGAGCCGCCGCGCATTCTCGATGACGCCTTCGGCCGCCATCAGCAGCGCCGTGCCGCCCTGATGCATCGAGCGGGCGCCGCCATGGCCGCCGCCGGAATCAAGCTCGTCGGTATCGCCCTGGTGGAAGCGGAAGCGCTGTAACGGCAAGCCGAGCACGTCAGCGGCGATCTGGGCGTAGGTGGTCTCATGGCCCTGACCGTTGGAATGCGTGCCGACCTTCAGCTCGATCAGGCCATCCTCCGCGACACGCGCCTCCGCCACCTCATTGGGTGTGCCGCGCGCCGTCTCGATAAAACAGGCATAGCCGAGCCCGCGCAGCCTGCCCCGCGCGCGCGAGCTTTTCTGGCGCGCCTTGAACCCGTCCGCCGCCGCGACCGCGGAATCGATCGCATGCCTGAAACTGCCCTGCTCCACCGAAAGCCCCATGGCGCTGGCATGGGGAAAGCGGCGAAAGATGTTCTTGCGGCGCAGCTTCAGCGCATCCGTCCCGATCTGGTCCGCCGCGATGTCGATGCAGCGCTCGATCAGATAGTTCGCCTCGGGCTTGCCGGCGCCGCGATAGGCATCGACCGGCGTGGTGTTGGTGAACACTCCCCTGGTCTCGAACGCGATCAGCGGGATGTCGTAGACGCCGCCCATCGCGCTTCCCATCGCCAACGTCGGCACGACAGGCGCCACCGTCGAGACATAGGCGCCGAGATTGGCGAACACTTTTGTGTCGAGCGCCAGGAAGCGGCCGTCGCGGTCGAGCCCGAGGCGGGCCCGCACAAAACTGTCGCGGCCATGCACGGAGCCGACAAAATCCTCGTTGCGGTCTCCGATCCATTTGACCGGCCGGCCAAGGCGGCGCGCCGCCCAGAGCACCAGCACCCATTCCGGATAGAGAACGTTCTTCATCCCGAACCCGCCGCCGACATCGGGAATGCTGACGCGAAGCTTGTCCCTGCCGACGTGGAACACATCGTCGGCGAGCGGGTTGCGAATGCCGTGCGCGCCGGCCGCCGAGGCGGTCAGGTGCAGACGTCCGCTTGCGGCGTCGAACGCGCCGAGCGCGCCGCGTGTCTCCAGCGGCGCGGCGACGACGCGGTTGTTGACCAGTTCGCATTCCACGACGTGGGCGGCATCGCGGAACGCCGCCTCCACCGCGCCGATCTCGCCGCGGTTGAACTGGAATGCGATGTTGCCGCTGGCCTCCGGCCAGACCGATGGCGCATCCGGCGCAATCGCTTCCGCGATCGCGACGACCGGCGGCAACGGCTCATAGTCGACGACGACGGCCTCGGCGGCATCGCGCGCGGCCTCGACGCTTGCCGCGACCACGAACGCGACGGGCTCGCCGACATAGCGAACGATGCCGCGCGCCAGCGCGTGACACGGCGGCACCACCAGGGGGGTGGTCATCGGGATCTGCGTCACCGCGCAGGGCAGCGGGCCGATATTGTCGGCGGCCAGATCTTCTCCCGTGAACACGGCGGCGACTTCAGGCATCTGGCGCGCCGCATCGGCGCTGATGGCGCGAATGCGCGCATGCGCATGCAGCGAGCGGATCACGACGCCATGAAGCGCTTTCGGCGCCGCGAGATCGGCAACATAGCGCCCGCGTCCGCGCACAAAGCGCTCGTCTTCAAGACGGTTGATGCTGCGCCCCAGCAACGGCTCGGTCATGTCGCGTTGTATGGAACCGGGTCGCCGCAAAGGCAATAGGCCGCCATGGCGCGACGAGCCTCCGGCGCGACACATTCTCCGTCTCCCGCGGATCGAATTTTTTCCCCGAAAAACCCCGTCCCGTAGTTCGCCCGTCTTGCGGGAACATGATTCGTCTGACGTCGTGGGGGTGGCACTTTCAGGAGCGAACCATGCTCAAAACTGTTCTTGCGATGGCAACCTTGGCCCTCGTTGCTTGCGCCGCCGGGATCTTTATTTTCGAACGGCTGGCCCGCGTGCGTCACCCGCAGGTCGGTCCGCCGCCGCGGCGCCGGGCGTTCTAAGCGCCGATCCGCAGCCTGCAGCCCCACCCGTTTCGGCGGCAGACTGTGCTGCCGAACTCATTTCGATCAACGGACACCGAAAACGCGAAACGCGCCCGTGTGGGCGCGAAGTCGCTGATTGATGTCGTTGGACGAACCCCCGCGCCCTAGGCGGTCGCGGAGTGCTCGGCGCCCTGCAGCTTGCGCTTGCGCCAGACCGATCCCGCGATCAGCACCACGGCGATGCCGATGATGCCGAGGACCACCTCGCCGCCATGCCCGTTATTGGCGAACTGCGGCGCCAGGCCGATCGACTTGAGCACGCCATCGAGGCCGGTGCCGACCGGCCCGTTGAAGAACGCATGCAGATGAGGTTGCAGCGCCGGATCGGTCGCCATCACCTCGCCGGCGATCCAGCCGAGCAGGCCCGCGCCGGCCCACACCAGCGCCGGGAGGCGGGTCAACAGCGCCATGATCAACGCGGCGCCCGCGACGATCAGGGGAACGCTGATGGCGAGGCCGATGACGAGCAGCGGGATGCTGCCGTTGGCGGCGGCGGCGACCGCAATGACGTTGTCGAGGCTCATGACGATGTCGGCGATCGCCACGATCTGCACGGCAGCCCACAGATGCGCCGCCGCTTCGGTGTCGCTCTCGTCCTCATGTTCGGGAACCAGGAGCTTCGCCGCAATCACCAGCAGCGCCAGGCCGCCGACCAGCTTGAGGTAGGGCAGCGCCATCAACGTCACGACGATGCCGGTGAAGATGATGCGCAAGAAAACGGCGACGCCGGCGCCGAGTACCATGCCCCAGAAGCGCTGGCGCGGCGGCAAGCCGCGGCACGCCATCGCGATGACGAGCGCGTTGTCGCCCGACAGCAGGATGTTGATCCACATGATCTTGCCGAGCGCGACCCAGAACGCAGGTTGCTGCATCTCGGTCTGGAACTGGGTGAAGAACCCCGAGATCGTCGCCGGATCGAGAATTTGCAGCAGCCAGTTCACAGCGTTCCTCCCCCACGGCCTTGCGGCCGTTGCGCGCGGCTATCGCTGCCGCACTTCCAATCGATCAGCCGACGATCTCGTTACCCGAGAAGAATTGCGCGATCTCGATCGCGGCGGTCTCCGGCGCATCCGAACCGTGCACCGAGTTCTCGCCGATCGACTTCGCGTGAACCTTGCGGATCGTGCCGTCCGCCGCCTTCGACGGATCGGTCGCGCCCATCACGTCACGATATTTGGCGATCGCGCCCTCGCCTTCCAGCACCTGCACCACCACCGGGCCCGAGGTCATGAAGTCGACCAGTTCGCCGAAGAACGGACGCGCCTTGTGCACAGCGTAGAAGGTTTCCGCCTGGCCGCGGGTCATTTGAATGCGCTTCTGGGCCACGATCCGCAGACCCGCCTTCTCGATCAGGGCGTTGACGGCGCCGGTCAGATTGCGCTCGGTCGCGTCCGGCTTGATGATCGAGAAAGTGCGTTCAATCGCCATTGTTTACGTCCTTGCAAAACGCTGGGTTGGAGAGTTGCGGGGCTTATATCGGCGCGATCCCGGGACGGCAAGCGACCCGGTGACGCGGCTCCCCACCCCTTTTCGGCGTGCTTTCGAGGCGGCACACGCCCCCGTAGGGCAAAGATTACCGCGATTTCACGGAGGTGAACCCATTCTGTAACTTCTGTCACGTCTCCATTCAGCTTGGCCGTCCTAGACTTTCCCGCGATCGAACACCGGGCCCGCATCCGCGTCCCGGGGCGTTTACGGGGCGATCTCACTGACGGCGCGGACAAGCCGCGCCGAAACCTTGAGGAGACGATCATGTTGCGTAAATTCTCGCTTGTTGCAGCGGCCGCCGTTGCGCTTGGCGCGGCGGCGCTGGCGCCGACATCGGCCTCGGCCTGGGGCCATGGCTGGCACCATGGCGGCTGGCATCATCACCATCACGGCTGGGGCTGGGGCCCCCGCGTCTTCATCGGCGGCCCGGCCTATTACGGCGGCGGCTATGGCGGCTGCTACGTGCGGCGCCTGGTTCCGACCCCCTGGGGCCCGCGCTGGCGGCTGGTGAACCGCTGCTACTGACCCGACTGGACCTTCCCCCCAGACTGACGCCCCGGCCGCCGCGCCGGGGCTTTTTTGTGGAACCATTTACCGGGACACGCTTTCACTGCGCCCGCAGATAGAACGCGGCAGCCTGTGCACGCGAAACCAAATTCGCCGCTGTGACTTGACCCTTAAATTGACACTCAAGCCTTGCGAGCGCTGCGAGGTGGAACTCGTCAGAGGCTGCCCATGGATACCCGAATCAACCACAATTCCGAACAAATCGATCACAAGACATGCGTATCGATCTGCGATGCCATCGGCGAACGGCTGCAGCAGAGCTTGCGCCCCGAGGCCGAGTTGTCGCCACGCCTGCGGGAGCTCATCGAAGAACTGCGCCGCCGTGACAGCGAACTGCATTGAACGCCGCCGGGGGCGCTGATTTTACCGACATAAAGGTTGCGTTTGACGCCGGCTCCGGTGACAAGGCCGCATGCTTTCCATCACCGATATCTCGATCCGGATTGCCGGGCGGCTCCTGATCGACAGCAGCACCGTGCAGATCGTGCCCGGCGCGCGCGTTGGCTTCGTCGGCCGCAATGGAGTCGGCAAATCGACGCTGTTTCATGCGATCCGCGGCGATTTGCCCATTGAATCCGGCAGCATCACCGTACCGCCGCGCTGGCGCATCGGCAGCCTGGCGCAGGAGGCGCCCGACGGCCCGGAAAGCCTGATCAATGTCGTGCTGAAGGCCGATTCCGAGCGCGATGCGCTGCTCCGCGAGGCCGAAACCGCCGACGATCCGCACCGCATCGCCGAGATCCAGACCCGGCTGGTCGATATCGACGCGCATTCCGCGCCGGCCCGCGCCGCCGCCATCCTGTCCGGCCTCGGCTTTTCCACCGCCGACCAGGCCCGGCCGTGCTCGGAATTCTCCGGCGGCTGGCGCATGCGGGTGGCGCTGGCGGCGACGCTGTTCTCGGCGCCCGACCTTCTGCTGCTGGACGAGCCGACCAACTATCTCGACCTCGAAGGCACGCTGTGGCTGGAAGACCATCTCGCCAATTACCCGCGCACCGTCATCGTCATCAGCCATGACCGCGACCTGCTCGATACTTCGGTCGACCAGATCCTGCATCTCGATCGCGGCAAGCTGACGCTCTACAAGGGAACCTATTCCTCGTTCGAGGAACAGCGCGCGATGCGCGAAATGCTCGACGCCAAGCACGCCAAGCGCCAGGCCGACGAGCGCAAGCGGCTGCAGGCTTTCGTCGACCGCTTCAAGGCCAAGGCCTCGAAAGCCCGCCAGGCCCAGTCGCGCGTCAAGATGCTGGAACGGATGAAGCCGGTCACCGCGCTGGTGACGCAGGACGTGCGTGAAATCACGTTCCCGGAGCCGGAAAAACTGCTGTCGCCGCCGATCATCGCGGTCGACGACGTCTCGGTCGGCTACGATCCGAAAGCGCCGGTGCTGAGCCGTGTCACACTGCGCGTCGACACCGACGACCGCATCGCCCTGCTCGGCTCCAACGGCAACGGCAAGTCGACGCTGGTCAAGCTGCTTGCGAGCAAGCTGCAGCCGTTCTCGGGCAGGATCACGCGGGCGGAAAAGCTTTCGGTCGGCTATTTCGCGCAGCACCAGGTCGACGAACTCAATCTCGACGGCTCGCCCTACGATCATGTCCGGCGCCTGATGCCCGATGCGGTGGAATCGAAGGTGCGTGGACGCGTCGGCGCGATCGGTTTTTCCGGCAAGGCCGGCGATACGCTGGTCAGGAGCCTGTCGGGTGGCGAAAAGGCGCGGCTGTTGCTCGGGCTCGCCACCTTCTTCGGCCCCAACATGATCATCCTGGACGAGCCGACCAACCATCTCGACATCGACAGCCGCGCCGCGCTGGCGGAGGCGATCAACGATTTTCCCGGCGCCGTCATCATGGTCTCGCATGACCGCTATCTGATCGAAGCCTGCGCCGATCAATTATGGGTCGTCGCCAACAAGACGGTGACGGCTTACGACGGCGATCTCGACGACTACAGGCGCATGGTGCTGTCGATCGGCGATGTGCGCGGCGCCTCCCGGGAAAAGACCAAGGAGATCGCAAAACCGGAGCGGCCGAAGGGCGAAAGGCGGACGCCGCTGAAGCAGCGGATCGCCGAAGCGGAGGCCGAGGTCGAGCGCATCACCGGCATCATTGCGAAAATCGACACCGCGCTGGCGCTACCCGACCTGTTCACCCGCGATCCCAAGCAGGCCGCCCAGCTCAGCAAGGCGCGCGCCGCCGCGGAAAACGCACTGCGGCGCGCCGAGGAAGCCTGGCTCGAGGCCAGCGCCGAATTCGACGCGGCGGCGGGCTGAAAACGCTAAATTTTGCGAGGTTTACGTGGCCGACTTCTTCTTCGGCTTGGCGCCTCTGGCCGGCGCCACCGGCTCCGGTCCGCGCTCGATCGAGGTCAGGCGTCCGCCGGTGAAGGTGTAGAGACCGGCGCGCGGACCGCGCGAATAGGTGACGACCGCCACGCGATCGCCGCGCGGGTTGTTGGAAAGGCTGACATTGTCGGGCGCGCCGATGCCGCGCACGACGTCGCATTCGGTATGGCCGAGCGCGACCGTGCCCGTCGTCGATGGCGGCGGGCTGCCGGCGGCACCGTCCGCCAGCGCCGTGGCGCCGGGCGCACCCATGCCGGGACAGGCGCCGTCGGCCGCGACGAGTTCATCCGGCGCAACGGCCTTGGTCGGCGTCAGCGGCGGCGTTTCGATCGACACGTTGCGGATGAACACGCGCCCTGAGCGCGAAAACCAGTCCGCGTCCTTTGACAAAAGATCGGTGCCACCCGCGCAGCTCCCAAGCGCAGGCCCGAGCAGCAAGAGTGCCAGCAGTGGTTTTCGATTGATCGTTCCGCGTTGCACGCTAAGACCCAGGCTCCGCCCTCTACTGTAACTATTTGTCCGACCATCACTTTGCGGCACCACAATGGCTGCCCGCAAGGTCCGGCGCAGAAACTTGAGGATTATCATTAATTCCAAAGGATTCGAACAGGGATCGCTATTGCCGCCGCTGCCAGCGGCCCCGCTCGTCGGCCTGCCAATAGGTCACATCGAACCCCCGCGCCTTGCAATCGGCCCAGGCGCCGCGCGCCACGCTCAGCGCCTCGTCATCGTCGCCGTTGAACACCAGCACCAGCCGTTCATAGCTGTCGCAATCGGCCGGCAGTGCGGCGTTGTCGATCAGGAACCTGACATTGGCCCGGTTCGGATTGCCCTCCTCGACCGATAGAATCACGGGCTGGTCCTGCGCGTCGCTGGCGCGCCACGTGGCGTGCGGCAGGAACGAATCGTCGCTGTAGGTCCACAGATGCGCGTCGAGCGCCTCGGTGCGCTCCGGCGAGGTCGATTGCACGACCACGCGCCAGCCGCGTTCGAGCGATTTTTCCAAAAGCGGCGGCAATACGCTTTCGAGCGACATGCCCTGCAAATGATAGAACAGGACTTCCGTCATCGATCTGCCGCCGGATTACTTGGTGGCTTCGTAATATTCGGCGACCAGCCGGTCCAGCAGGCGCACGCCGTAGCCGGAGCCCCAGGAGTGGTTGATGTCGGTTTTCGGCGCGCCCATCGCGGTTCCCGCGACGTCGAGATGCGCCCAGGGCGTACCGTCGACGAAACGCTGCAGGAACTGCGCGGCGGTGATCGAGCCGCCATGGCGTCCGCCGGTGTTCTTCATGTCGGCGAACTGCGAATCGATCAGCTTGTCGTATTCGGGCCCGAGCGGCATGCGCCAGACCCGCTCGCCGGTTTCGTTGCCGATCTTGCTGAGGCGCTCGGCCAGTTCGTCATTGTTGGAGAACATGCCGGCATATTCGGTGCCGAGCGCGACCATGATCGCGCCGGTGAGCGTCGCCAGATCGACCATGAATTTGGGCTTGAACTTCTTGGCCACGTACCAGAGCACGTCAGCCAGAACGAGCCGGCCCTCGGCGTCGGTGTTGATGATCTCGATGGTCTGGCCCGACATCGAGGTGACGATGTCGCCGGGACGCTGGGCGTTGCCGTCGGGCATGTTCTCGACGAGGCCGATGGCGCCGACTGCGTTGACCTTGGCTTTGCGCGCCGCCAGCGCATGCATCAGCCCGACCACGCAGGCCGCGCCGCCCATATCGCCCTTCATGTCCTCCATGCTGGCGGCCCCCTTGATCGAGATGCCGCCGGTATCGAAGCACACGCCCTTGCCGACGAAGGCGACCGGCGCCTCGCCCTTCTTGCCGCCGTTCCAGCGCATGATCACGGTGCGGCCCGGCTGGGTCGAGCCCTGCGCGACACCGAGCAGCGCGCCCATGCCGAGCTTTTGCATCGCCTTGACGTCGAGCACCTCGACGTCGACGCCGAGCTTCTTGAGCTGGCTCGCGCGGCGCGCGAATTCGACCGGATACAGGACGTTCGGCGGCTCGTTGACGAGCTCGCGCGCCATGATCACGCCGTCCACGACATGTCCCGCCGGCGCGAACGCTTTTCGCGCGGCGGCGACGTCCTCGACGGCGATCGAGACGTCGGCGCGCAGCGCGCCGTTGTCGTTATCCTTCTTCTTGGTCTTGTAGCGGTCGAACTTGTAGGCGCGCAGCTTGAGGCCCGAGGCAATCGCCGCGGCGGCATCGGCCTGCATCGCCCCATCAGGCAGCTCGGCGATGACGGTAACTGCTTCGCTGGCGCCGTTGAGCTTGCCCGCGGTGACGCCGCCGAACTTTAGAAAATCCTTCTCCTTGATGTCGGCCGCCTTGCCGACGCCGACCACGATCAGCCGTTCCGCCTTGATTCCCTCCGGCGCCGGAATATCGAGCGTCGATCCGCTCTTGCCCTTGAACTGGTTGGCCGCCGCCGCCCGCTTCACGGTGTCGGCCGCTTTTCCCAGCGCCTTGCGCGTTGCTTCGCCGAACTTCAACGTGTCGTCGCAAAACGCCACGAGAACGCCGCGGGAAGCTGCGGAAAAAGCGACAAAGCCGACCTTGACGGCGTCGGACATAGGGTAATCCTCCAAGAATGGGGCTGTTCGTTACGGGTCCGGAATCGGCCCGATTATGGAATGTTCTCTTCGCTGGCGGCCCAAATCGCTCCGGACCTGACGTTTCCAGCACTATGGCCTGCAAGCCGCGCCACTGCCAAGCGCTGCCGTGGCGGGAAGGCCACATAATGTGAATTATTAGCCATGTCGGCGGGGTGCCACGGCCCGGCCATTTTGTTGACAGATCAAAGGGATGGTAGTGAGAAGGTGACGGCCTGACAACGGGCGCCGCGGCCAAAGGGGACCCCTTCCAAAAGGGGTTGGTCGGAAGCTGCCCGTCAGGCACGCTGGGGCGAGATCGTACGGGTAACGATGGGGTCGATCGACAGGTACATTTTCCGCACGACGCTCGCGTCGTTTGCGCTGGTCCTGGTCAGCCTCACGGGCGTGATCTGGATTACCCAGGCGCTGCGCGGCATCGACCTGATGACCAGCCAGGGCCAGACCATCGTCACCTTTCTCGGCATCACCAGCCTGGTGATTCCGGCGCTGGTTCTGATCATCGCGCCGATCGCGCTGATGATCGCGATCTCCCACACGCTGAACAAGCTCGCCACCGATTCCGAAATCATCGTGATGAACGCTGCCGGCTTCTCGCCATTCCGGCTGTTCCGCCCGTTCTTCTATGCCACCTGCGTGGTGGCGCTCCTGGTCACCTTCATCGGCTCCTATCTCGCTCCCGACGGCCTGCGCCGAATCAAGCAATGGGACGCCGAGATCACGGCCGACGTGCTCACCAACATCCTGCAGCCCGGCCGTTTCGCCCAGCTCGACCAGAACCTGACGATTCGCATCCGCGAACGCCGCCCCGGCGGAGAGCTCGGCGGCATCTTCGTCGACGATCGCCGCGATCCCAAGGAGCGCGTCACGATCATCGCCGACCACGGCACGGTGCTGAAGAACGAGAGCGGCTCGTATCTGGTGCTGGAAAACGGCAATCTCGAACGCTTTGAGACCGGCAAACGCGATCCGGCCTTTGTCGCCTTCGTTCGCTACGCCTTCGACATGTCGAAATTCTCCAATCGCGGCCGCGACGTCGCGCTCGGCATTCGCGAACGCTATCTCTGGGAGCTGGTCTCGCCCTCGGAGGACGACCCGATGTTCAAGCAGCTTTCCGGGCAGTTTAACGCCGAGCTGCATGACCGCTTCATGGCGCCGGTCTACCCCTTCGCCTTCGCCGTCCTGACCTTCGCCTTCCTCGGCACGCCGCGCACCACGCGGCAGAGCCGCAATTTCTCGATCGGCGGGTCCATCCTGGCGGTGTTCGGCCTGCGCATGGCGGGATTCGCCTGCTCGGTGATGACGGTGAAGACGCCCGCCATGGCCCTCGTCCAGTATTCGATGCTGTTTGCCGCGATTGCCATCGGGCTGTGGATGATCCTGGGCGGCGTCGTGGTGGAGCCGCCGGCGGCGCTGATGGAGGCCATCAACCGCTCGAATGCACGGCTGGCGCGGCTCTTTGGACGGCCGGCCGCCGCATGAGCATGATGACCAACACGCTCGGGCGATACTTCGCCGGCCGCTTCCTGGTCTCGGCGGTGGGCGTGTTTGCGAGCATCTTCGTGCTGCTCGTGCTGGTCGACTACATCGAAATGGTCCGCAAGACCTCCGGCCTCGCCTCGGCTTCCGCCATCACGGTGGCGCAGACCTCGCTGTACCGGGTGCCGCAACTGCTCGAAAAGCTGATGCCGTTCTGCGTCCTGATCGGCGCCATGACCTGCTATCTCGCGCTGTCGCGGCGGCTCGAACTGGTGGTGGCGCGTGCAGCCGGCGTCTCCGCCTGGCAGTTCATCTCGCCGGCGCTCGCAAGCTCGATCATCCTCGGCACCCTCGCCACCGTCGCCTACAACCCGATGTCGGCCAACCTGCGCGAACTGTCCAAGCGGATGGAGGCGGAGCTGTTCGGCTCGGCGCCCGGCGGCGGCATCCAGGACGCCTCCGGCTTCTGGCTCAACCAGATCAATGCCGACGGCCAGTCGATCATCAACGCCGCGCGCAGCGAGCAGCAGGGCGTCCGGCTGACCGGGCTGACCGTGTTCCGATTCGACCCCAAGCTCCAGTTCGAGGAGCGAATCGAAGCGCGGGAAGCCACCCTCGAGGAAGGCCGCTGGGCCTTCAAATCGGTACGCAGATACTCCCTTGATAAACCTCCGGTTGATCAAGACAACTTCTACCTCTCAACCACCCTTACCCCGGCCCAGGTCCGCAACAGCTTCTCCACCCCCGAAACCGTGTCCTTTTGGCAACTGCCTGGCTATATCCGCTCGTCGGAGAGCTCGGGCTTCGCGACCGCAGGCTACCGTCTGCAGTACCATAAGCTCATCGCACAGCCATTTTTGCTGGCTGCAATGGTGATGTTGGCGGCTTCCGTGAGCCTTCGCTTCTTCCGGATGGGCGGCGTGCAGAAGATGGTTTTAAGTGGCGTGGGCGCAGGGTTTCTGCTCTACGTTCTATCGAAAGTTACTGAGGATTTGAGCAAGGCTGAGTTGATGCATCCCATCGCTGCGGCGTGGTTGCCCGTCTGTGTGGGTGGCCTCACCGGATTTTTGGCCTTGTTGTACCAGGAGGACGGGTAGTGGCCGTTGTCGCCGCCCGCCAGTTGAGGTCGCCTGCGTTCAGGCGGCGCACTAACGTGCGCTGCCATCGAGCCCGCTTGGCCGCCGTTGGCGTACCGATGTTTGCCTTGCTTGCCGGGCTGGTCCTGGCTGGCTCGATCGAGCTTGCCCTGACGATGCCGGCTTCGGCGCAGGGCTTCACCTACAACCCGCGCCCGCCCAAGCCGCCGCCGCGGCCGGTGAGCAATGACGGCCGCATGACCGTGCAAGCGGTCGAGGTGGACTACGACTACAACAACCAGCGCGTGTCGGCGGTCGGCAACGTGCAGATGTTCTACAACGGCACCAGCGTGGAGGCCGACAAGGTCGTTTACGACCAGAAGACCAAGCGGCTGCATGCGGAAGGCAATATCCGCCTCACCGATGCGGAAGGCAAAGTCACCTACGCCAACATCATGGATCTGAGCGACGATTACCGTGACGGTTTCGTCGATTCGCTGCGCGTCGACACCGCCGATGACACGCGCATGGCGGCATCCCGCGCCGACCGTTCGGCAGGCAATTACACCGTGTTCGAAAACGGCGTGTATACCGCCTGCGCGCCGTGCAAGGACAATCCGAAGAAGCCGCCGCTCTGGCAGGTCAAGGGTGCGCGCATCATCCATAACCAGACCGACAAGATGCTGTATTTCGAGAACGCGCAGCTCGAATTCTTCGGCGTGCCGATAGCGTATCTGCCGTACTTCTCGACGCCCGATCCGACCGTGAAGCGCAAGACCGGCTTCCTGATGCCCGGCTACAGCTCCAACTCGACCTATGGCTATGCGGTGGAGACCCCGTTCTACTGGGCGATCGCGCCGGACTATGACGCGACCTTCAATCCGCGCTTCACCACGCGGCAGGGCGTGCTGTTCCAGGGCGAGTTCCGCCAGCGGCTGATCAACGGCTCGTACCAGATCCGCGCCTATGGCATTAACCAGCTCGACCCCGGCGCGTTCGCCGGGCAGCCGGGCAACCGCGACTTCCGCGGCGGCATCGACACCAAGGGCCAGTTCGCGCTCAACGACAAATGGGTCTGGGGCTGGGACGGCGTCCTGCTGTCGGATTACTTCTTCTTCTCGGACTACCGGCTGGCGCAGTACCGCGATCCGCTGGGCTCGTTCCTGAGCCTGCCGACGGAAGCGATTTCGCAGCTCTATCTGACCGGCGTCGGCAACCGCAGCTTCTTCGACGCCCGCACGATCTATTACCTGTCGTTCTCCGGCAACCAGGACAAGGTGCCGGTGATCCATCCGGTGATCGACTACAACAACGTCTTCAACCACCCGATCCTGGGCGGCGAGGTCAGCTACAAGACGAACTTCACCAGCCTGTCGCGCACGACGGCGGCCTTCGACCCGATCACGACGCTGGCCAATACCAACGGCCTGTGCCTGACCGCGTCGGCCGATCCGCTCGCCCGCATTCCCTCGCAGTGCCTGCTGCGCGGCATGCCCGGCACCTATACGCGGCTCACCGCCGAGGCGCAGTGGCGGCGCTCATACACCGATCCGATCGGCCAGATCTGGACGCCGTTTGCGATTCTGCGCGCCGACGCGATCGACGCCTCGATCTCGAACCAGCCCGGCGTTTCGAACTTCCTGCCGGTCGGCGACACCCAGGCGCTCCGCCTGATGCCGACGGTCGGGCTCGAATATCGCTACCCCTTCATCAACGTCCAGCCCTGGGGCACCACCACGATCGAGCCGATCGCGCAGATCATCCTTCGGCCGAACGAGACTTTCGCCGGCAGGCTGCCGAACGAAGACGCGCAGAGCATGGTGTTCGACGCCAGCAACCTGTTCGCGGTCGACAAGTTCTCCGGCTACGACCGTGTCGAAGGCGGTGGCCGCGCCAATGTCGGCGTGCAGGCGACCACGCAGTTCGATCGCGGCGGCAGCGTCAACGTGCTGTTCGGCCAGTCCTACCAGCTGTTCGGCCTGAACTCGTTCGCGGTGGCGGATGCCACCAATACCGCGCTGAATTCCGGCCTGCAGAACACCCGCTCCGACTATGTCGCCCGCGTCAATTACTCGCCGAACCGCACCTATACGTTCAGCGTGCGCTCGCGCATCGATGAGGCGACCCTGAACGTCAATCGCTTCGAGGCCGAGGGACGCGCCTCGTTCGACCGCTGGTCGGTCAGCATGATGTACGGCAATTACGCCGCCCAGCCGGAACTCGGCTATCTGACCCGGCGCGAAGGCCTGCTCGGCACCGCGTCGATCAAGCTGGCGTCGAACTGGGTGGTATCGGGCGCAGCCCGCTGGGATCTTGAAGCCAACAAGCTGAACCAGTACATCATCGGTGCTGGCTATGTGGACGATTGCTTCGTGCTGGCAGCCAACTACGTGACGTCCTACAACTACTCGGCCGGGGCGGCGCCGCCGGTGCTCAATCACGCCTTCATGCTGCAGATCGGCCTGCGGACCATTGCGAACTCGTCCTCGACGGCCAGCCCCACCGGCGGCTTGCAGTAGCGTAGACGCCGACCGTGCCGGAGGGTAGCCAGCGAGAACGCGATATGAATGGTTGATGCGGCTGACATGACATGACCACCCCTACGCTCCGCCCTCGCCGACTGCACTCCCTGACAGCCGGCTGCGCCCTTGCGTTTGCCACCCTGGCCGCCGGGATTTCGCCGCTGCCGGCGCAGTCCATTGTCTGCATGGTCAGCGGTGAGCCGATCACCGGCCTCGACGTCGAACAGCGTACCAAGCTCAACTTCCTGACCACGCGCAAACAGTCGCCGCGGCAGGAAATCATCGACGAATTGATCAACGACAAGGTCAAGATCAAGGAAGCCAAGCGATACGGCGTCGATCCCGGCGTCAGCGACATGGACCAGGCCTTTTCGGGTATGGCCCAGCGCATGCGCCTCACGCCCGAGCAGCTCACCAAATCGCTGGAGAGCCAGGGGGTGCGGCCGGAGACGCTGAAGGCCCGCCTCAAGTCCGAGATGGTCTGGGGCAGTCTGGTGCGCGGCCGCTTCAAGGAGAGCCTGCAGGTCGGCGAAAAGGACGTCGCCACCGCCGCCCAGGCCAGCGGCGAGTCGACCCAGGTTGACGCGTTCGAATACAGGCTGCAGCCGATCGTTCTGATCGTGCCGCGCGGCTCGGCCCAGGGCGCGATCGATCAGCGGCGCAAGGAGGCGGAGACCTTGCGGGAACGCGTGCAGAGCTGCGAGCAGGCCAACGACTACTTCAAGTCGATGCAGAATGCCGCGATCCGCCCCGCCGTCACCAAAACCTCGGCCGACATCCCCGGCCCGCTGCGTGAGCTCCTGGACAAGACCCCGGTCGGCCGCCTCACCCCGCCGGAGATCACCAAGCAGGGCGTCGAGATGGTGGCGCTGTGCGAGCGCAAGCCGACCAAGATCGACACGCCGAAGAAGCGCGAGATCCGGGAAAAGATGTTCGCCCAGAAATACGAGGCAAAGTCGAAGGCCTACCTGGCGGACATCCGCAAGGCCGCGATGATCGAATGCCGTTGATGGCCGGGGAATCGAATTCCGAGGCTGTGAAGACCAAAGCTCTCGCGCTGACCTCCGGCGAGCCGGCGGGCATCGGTCCCGACATCGCGCTCGTTGCCTGGCTGCGCCGCAGCGAACTCGATCTGCCGCCATTCTACCTGCTCGGCGATCGCGCCTTCTTCGCCGAGCGGGCGAAGATGCTGGGCCTGTCGGTCGAGTTCACCGAAGCCGCACCCGAGGACGCCTGCGCAGCATTCGCAAAAGCCCTGCCCGTGGTTGCCACCGGCGAAACCGCCACCGCACGCCCCGGACACCCCGATGAGACCAGCGCGAGCGCCGCACTTGCCTCGATCCGCCACGCGGTTGGCCACGTCAGGAGCGGGCGCGCAGGCGCCGTCGTCACCAACCCGATCGCCAAGAGCGTGCTGTACCGCGCCGGCTTCCGCCATCCCGGCCACACCGAGTTTCTCGCCGAACTGGCCGCCGACGGCGGCCGCGCGCCGCAGCCGGTGATGATGCTGTGGTCGCCGGCGCTCGCCGTCGTTCCCGTCACCATCCATGTGTCGCTGCGCGAGGCCGTGGCCACGCTCACGAGCGAATTGATCGTGACGACGGCGCGAATTGCCGCGTCCGACATGAAGGCGCATTTCGGCCTCGCCCGGCCGCGGTTGGCGATCTCCGGCCTCAACCCGCATGCCGGCGAAGACGGCTCGCTCGGCCGCGAGGACATCGAGATCGTCACGCCCGCGATCGAGACGCTACGCGCCGAGGGCATCGACGTCCGCGGACCGCTGCCGGCGGACACCATGTTCCACGCCGCTGCGCGAAAAACCTATGACTGCGCGATCTGCATGTATCACGACCAGGCGCTGATCCCGATCAAGACGATCGCGTTCGAGGACGCGGTCAACGTCACGCTGGGACTGCCGTTCATCCGCACCTCGCCGGACCACGGCACGGCGTTCGACATTGCCGGCACCGGCAAGGCCAATCCGTCGAGCCTCGCCGCCGCCCTGCGGCTGGCCGCGCGGATGGCCGCCACCAAACCTGCATGAGCGCGATCGACGATCTGCCGCCGCTGCGCGACGTCATTCGCGAACATTCGTTGTCGGCGCGAAAATCCCTCGGCCAGAATTTTCTGCTCGACCTCAACCTCACGGCGCGGATCGCGCGCGCCGCGGGTCCGCTCGAAGGTGCGACGATCATCGAGGTCGGCCCCGGCCCCGGCGGGCTGACGCGGGCGCTGCTGGCGCTCGGCGCCAGGCGCGTCATTGCGGTCGAGCGCGACGAGCGTGCGCTGGCGCCGCTCGACTATATCGCAAAACGTTATCCGGGGCGGCTCGAGATCGTGCATGCCGACGCGCAGCGCTTCGACCCCCGCCCGATGCTTAATGGCGAGCGGGCGAAGATCGTGGCCAACCTGCCCTACAACATCGCCACGCAATTGCTGGTGGACTGGCTCTCGATCGAGCCGTGGCCGCCCTGGTACGACATGATGGTGCTGATGTTTCAGCGCGAGGTCGCCGAGCGGATCGTCGCAAGGGAAAACGAAGAGGCCTATGGCCGGCTCGCGGTCCTCGCCAACTGGCGCGCGGAGACGAAAATCCTGTTCGACATTTCGCCCGCCGCCTTCGTGCCGCAGCCCAAGGTGACCTCCTCGGTGGTGCGCCTCGTGCCGCGCGCTGCGCCCGAAACCTGCGACC
>Ga0102590_1001313_pt1 | contig 38689 bp, 33 predicted proteins | sample AraplaMF_Col_mMF_FD_76859 | JGI IMG/M metagenome (GOLD analysis project Ga0102590, IMG submission 76859) | Arabidopsis root microbial communities from the University of North Carolina, USA - plate scrape MF_Col_mMF | ecosystem: Host-associated > Plants > Roots > Endosphere | place: USA... | reverse complement strand
ACTGCTGCCTCCCGTAGGAGTTTGGGCCGTGTCTCAGTCCCAATGTGGCTGATCATCCTCTCAGACCAGCTATGGATCGTCGCCTTGGTAGGCCTTTACCCCACCAACTAGCTAATCCAACGCGGGCTCATCCTTGACCGATAAATCTTTCTCCCGAAGGACACATACGGTATTAGCACAAGTTTCCCTGCGTTATTCCGTAGTCAAGGGTAGATTCCCACGCGTTACTCACCCGTCTGCCGCTCCCCTTGCGGGGCGCTCGACTTGCATGTGTTAAGCCTGCCGCCAGCGTTCGTTCTGAGCCAGGATCAAACTCTCATGTTGAGAATTCAATCTCGACTAAATCACGTTCTTTGAATCGACGAGAACTTCACACCTGTTTTCCAGGACATAAGCCGAAACCTAAATCCGAAAACCAGTGTAACTTCTCTTGATAAACGTGACCGTCAAAGTCTCTTTCAAAGGATCCAAATCTCTTCAGATCCCGCAAGCTCCGCCGCCCACGTTTCTCTTTCTTCACAATATTCAATTGTCAAATAACAGACAGCCGCAAAAGCCGTCGACAAAACCCGTTCCAAACTCGCGCCCAGAACACAAACCAGCTTACCGCTAATCCGCTTGAGTTTCTTTAGAACGAAAGACTTCGTCGCCAGCAGCGCCGCCGCCCTCGTTCAGTGAGTGGGCTTATAGAACTAACCCTCCCAAACAGTCAACACACCAAACAAAAGTTTTTTGACATTTTTGTAACAGGTTGAAAATGAAGGGCTTTTAGCTCTCATCTCCAAAAACGACCAAATTCACCGCCCGAATGGGTGGCTTTTGAGATTCGTTTTCGCCGAATCCCGAAAAACGGCTTCGGCGAGGGAGACAAGGCTTATATGGGGCGCTTGGCAGGGAATTCCAGGGTGCTTGCCTATGCCACGCCTCACTCGCTAGTTTGGCGATGAAGAATGATACGGCGGAGTGAAGAATGCTTGTCCTTGATGAAGAACAGACGCGGGCGGCCCTGCCCTGGCCGGAATTGATCGAGGCGATCGCCCGGATGTTCCAGAGCGAATGCGTGATGCCGGTGCGCCATCACCATGAAATGTATGTGCCGGATGAGGAAAGCGCCACGCTGCTCTTGATGCCGGCCTGGGTTCCCGGACGCTATGCCGGGGTGAAAACGGTCTCGGTCTTTCCAGGCAATGTGCGGCGGGGCCTGCCGGCGATCTTCGGAACCTATCTTCTTTCCTCCGGCACTACCGGCGAAATGCTTGCTGCAATCGACGGCGGCGAGTTGACCGCGCGGCGGACGGCGGCGGCATCGGCGCTGGCGGCCCGTCATCTCGCCCGCCCCGACGCGGAAGAGTTGCTCGTCTGCGGAACCGGGCGGCTGTCGCTCAACCTGATGCTGGCCCACGGCACGACCCGGCCGATCAAGAGGTACCGGGTCTGGGGCCGCAACGGCCAAGCGGCGAAAAAGATCGCAGCCGAAGCACGGGCGCTCGGGCTGAATGCCGAAGCGGTCGCGGATGCTGAAGCCGCAGCGCGGACAGCGGACATCATTTCCTGCGCCACGCTTTCCAACGAGCCGTTGATATCAGGCGAATGGCTGAAGCCCGGCGCCCATCTCGATCTCGTCGGCGCCTTCAAGCCGAGCATGCGCGAAAGCGACGACGAGGCCATCCGTCGTGCTTCGGTCTATGTCGATACCCGCGCCGGCGCCATCAGCGAGGCAGGCGACATCGTCCAGCCGCTGAAAAGTGGCGTGCTGAAGGAAGGCGACATCAGGGCTGAGCTTGCGGAACTCGTCAGCGGTGTCCATGGCGGACGAAGCCATGACGCGGAGATCACGCTGTTCAAGTCGGTCGGCGCGGCTTTGGAGGATCTCGCCGGCGCCATTCTTGCCTATGAGACAGTGACGGGCCGAAAGTGACAATCAGTGCATCCTTGCCGGAACTTCCGGTTTCACATGTCCTGCCGGCCGTCGCTGCTGCGCTGGAAGAGCAAATGCGCGCCGTTCTTTCCGCCCCGCCCGGCGCGGGCAAGACGACGCTGGTGCCGCTCCACCTGCTTGGTCAGGCCTGGCGCGGCGACGGCAAGATCATCCTGCTGGAGCCACGTCGGCTGGCGGCGCGGGCGGCGGCAGGCCGGATGGCATCGCTGATCGGCGAACAGGTCGGCGAGACGGTCGGCTACCGCATGCGCCTCGACAACAGGATATCGGCAGCGACACGGATCGAGGTGGTGACCGAAGGGGTTTTTGCCCGGATGATCCTCGACGATCCGGAACTGACCGGTGTCTCGGTTGTCATCTTCGACGAGTTCCACGAGCGTTCGCTGGACGCAGACTTCGGACTCGCACTGGCGCTCGACGTCCAGTCGGCGCTGCGCGACGATCTGCGTATCCTCGTGATGTCGGCGACCCTCGACGTCGAACGCGTGGCTGCCCTGCTCGACCACCCACCGGTGATCGAAAGCCTCGGGCGCAGCTTTCCGATCGATGTCCGTTACCAGGATCGGCCGGGCGGCGAGCGCATCGAGGATGCGGTCACGCGGGCAATACTCGATGCGCATGCCAATGAGGCCGGCTCGATCCTTGCCTTCCTGCCCGGCCAGGCGGAAATCACGCGAACCGTAGAACGCCTGCAGGGACGATTCGGAGCCGAGACGCTGATTGCGCCGCTCTACGGCAATCTCAGCCAGAAGGAGCAGGATGCGGCGATCCGGCCGGCATCCCAGGGGACACGCAAGATCGTGCTTGCAACGTCTATCGCCGAAACATCGATCACCATCGACGGCGTCAGGATCGTGATCGACAGCGGCTTGCAGCGTCTGCCGGTGTTCGAGGCGTCGACCGGAATCACGCGGCTGGAGACGGTGCGCGTGTCGCGGGCTTCCGCCGATCAGCGGGCGGGTCGTGCCGGACGAACGGAGCCTGGCATCGCGGTCAGGCTGTGGCACCAGGGACAGACGGCGGCATTGCCGGCCTTCACACCGCCGCAGATCCTTTCCAGCGATCTCTCGGGGCTGGTGCTCGACCTCGCGCATTGGGGCGTCCAAGATCCTGCATCGCTTGCCTTCGTCGATCAGCCGCCGGAAACGACGCTGAGGGAGGCGCGGGTTCTGCTTGGCCAGCTCGGAGCGCTCGACAAGGACGGAGCGCTGAAAGCGCGGGGCAAGGTCATGCGCGATCTGGCTTTGCCGCCGCGGCTTGCCGCCATGGTCGTCTCGGCCGGAGAAGCGGGACACGCACGGGATGCGGCGATGATCGCCGTGCTTCTCACCGAGCAGGGGCTTGGCGGAACGAGTATCGAGATCGAGGAGCGGCTGCGACGCTTCAAGGCCGAGCGGGGCGAGAGAGCGGAGGCTTCAAGGCGGCTGGCAGGACGGCTGGCAAGCGGTCTCGACAGCGTTGCCTCAACGGCGCCGGCGCTTGCAGGCCAGCTGCTGCTGCATGCGTTCCCAGATCGAATCGCACTTCAGCGCGGCGGGCGCGGCCGATTCGTAATGGCGAACGGGCGTGGAGCGGAGCTACCGGAAACCGAGAGGCTGGCCGGCAGCCAGATGCTGGTGATTGCCGACCTGACCGGACGGGCAGCCCAGGCGCGGATTCTGGCAGCTGCCGAGGTGACACGCGGCGACATCGAAGCCGAGTTGCCCGGCGAAATCAAAACCGGGGACCAGATATTCTTCGACCGACAGAGCCGGCAAGTCAGAGCGCGGCGGGCAACCCGACTCGGCGCGATCGTCTTCGAAGAGACGCCGTTGCCACGACCTTCCGGGGCAGCAGTCACCCAGGCACTGGTGGAGGGAGTGCGCGAGCTGGGGCTCGATCAGCTTGCCTTCTCGAAAGAGGCCGTGCAGCTTCGCGAGCGGATCGGATTCCTTCATCGGACGATCGGCGAGCCCTGGCCTGATGTCAGCGACAGCGCCCTGCTTTCCCGGCTGGACGGGTGGTTCGCACCCTTTCAGACCGAGGCCCGCGGCCTTTCCGAGATTTCCGCAGCCGGCCTTTCGAACGGGCTGATAGCGCTGGTACCGCACGAATTGCAGCGCGACCTTAGCCGGCTTGCGCCAACGCATTTCGAAGCGCCGACCGGCCAAAGGCATCCGATCCAGTATGAGGGTGAGGAGCCGGTGCTGACGATCCGCGTACAGGAGCTGTTTGGACTGAAGCAGCATCCAGCCATTGCCGGTGGCCGCCTGCCGCTGCTGCTCGAGCTCACCTCGCCGGCGCACCGGCCGATCCAGACGACACGCGACCTGCCGGGCTTCTGGGCCGGCTCGTGGAAGGATGTGCGGGCTGATATGCGCGGCCGCTATCCCCGGCATCCCTGGCCGGAGCGGCCGGAGGATGCGTTGCCGACGACACGGGCAAAACCGCGTGGTACATGAGGGCCATTCAAGGAGCCCCGGCATGATCGACAAGCCTAGCATGATCGACAACACGGAAGGCTATACGCTGGAGGACCGGCACAACAGCCGCAGGCTGCGTCTGCAGACATTGGTGCGGCTGCGCTGGCTTGCCGTCGGCGGACAGGCGCTGACGGTTTTCATCGTTGCCTTCTGGCTGAAATTTCCTCTGCCGCTGATTGCCAGCTCTTCGTTGATCGCCGCCCTTGCCTGGGTGAATTTCTACCTGACGATCCGCTATCCACCGACCCATCGGCTGGAACCTCCAGCCGCCTTTGTGCTGCTCGGCTTCGATCTCTTGCAGCTCTGCGCTCTGCTCTTCATCACCGGTGGCCTTGCCAATCCTTTCGCGGCACTCGTCTGCGTGCCCGTCATCATCTCCTTTGCTTCGCAGCCGATCCGATACAGCACCGCGCTGATCGGCTTTGCGATGGTCTGCATCACGGTGCTTGCCTTTTCGCCCTTTCCCCTGCCCTGGTTCGACGGGGTCGAGATCAACGTGCACAACGTCATGCAGTTCGGTGTCTGGTGCTCGATCGCCTCGACGATGGCATTCGCCGCCTTTTATGCCTATCGGGTCTCGATGGAAGCGAGCCAGCTTGCCGATGCGTTGGCTGCGACCGAACTGGTGCTGCAGCGGGAAAAGCATCTGTCGCAGCTCGACGGCCTGGCGGCTGCGGCCGCCCATGAGCTCGGTACGCCGCTTGCAACGATCAGCGTCGTCGCCAAGGAAATGGAGCGCGAACTCAAGGATGACGATCGTTTCCGCGAGGACGTGATGCTGCTGCGCAGCCAGAGCGAACGCTGCCGTGACATCCTGCGGCGGCTGACGACGCTTTCCTCCGAAGGCGAGGCGCATATGCGCCGCCTGCCGCTTTCGTCGATGATCGAGGAGATCGTCGCCCCGCACCGGGAATTCGGTATCGCTCTCGAGCTCATCGAAAAGAGCCCGCGCAAGGGTGAGCCGGTCACCGACCGCAATGCCGGCATCATGTACGGGCTCGGCAACCTGATCGAAAACGCCGTCGATTATGCGCGGGAGAAAGTGATCGTTACTGTCGAGCACGATCACGACAAAGTGCTGATCGTCATCGAGGACGATGGCAACGGTTATGCGCCTGACATTCTGACGCGGATCGGCGAACCCTATGTGACCAAGCGGCAGAAGGAGGATACGGCGGGCGGCCTCGGGCTTGGACTTTTCATCGCCAAGACGCTGCTGGAGCGCTCCGGCGCATCGCTGGTTTTCGAGAACCGCGATCCGGAAAGTGCGGGCGCGCGTATCCGAATCGAATGGCCGCGCATGCTGATTGACGCAAATTCGACAAAATGACTTTGTCGGCATAAACAGGATATAGCGGTTGACGCAGATCGGGCGCTCAACCGCCGGGACCGAGACGATGACAGAACAGAATCATGACAATTTCGCCGCGTCGGACGAGGATCATATCGGTCCCGACGCCAGCCTACTGATCGTCGACGACGACGGGCCGTTCCTGCGCCGCCTGGCACGGGCGATGGAGACGCGCGGCTTCCAGGTGGAGACGGCCGAATCAGTGGCGGAGGGCGTTGCGAAATCGAAAGGCAGGCCGCCGAAATATGCGGTGGTCGACCTTCGGCTCGGCGACGGCAATGGGCTCGACGTCATCGAGGCGATCCGTCAGCGGCGCGACGACACCAGGATCATCGTGCTGACCGGCTACGGCAATATCGCAACGGCGGTAACGGCCGTGAAGCTCGGCGCCGTCGATTATCTTGCAAAGCCTGCAGATGCCGACGACGTGTTTTCGGCGCTGACACAGCGGCCGGGCGAAAAGGCTGAGCTTCCCGAAAATCCGATGTCGGCCGACCGCGTGCGCTGGGAACACATCCAGCGGGTCTATGAAATGTGCGAGCGCAATGTTTCCGAAACGGCGCGCCGGCTCAACATGCACCGGCGGACGCTGCAGCGTATCCTTGCCAAACGCGCGCCGAAATAGACGAACACGTCGCGCGCTTATAATCAGACGTCGTCCACAGTGAACGGTTTTCCGCTCGCCCATTCGGCCATCATCAGCCTTTGGGCGGCGGCACGCGAGAAGTTGAGCGTGACGGATTTGCGCGTGGCCGGCGCCATGCGGTGTTCCGGCGCCTCGCGAATCATATGGGCGCCATAACCATCCGACAGGAACAGTCCGCATTCCTCGGGAAAGATCTCCAGCGGCACATCCTTGTGAGTCGCAAAGAATAGACGGTCGCAATGCAGCCTATATTCCGGCCATTTGCGATCCACCCTGAAATCCTCGATCGACGTCTTGATTTCGATGATCCAGACCTCGCCCTTGTCCGAAAGAGTGATCAGATCGGCGCGGCGGCCGCTGGCTAGCGGCAGTTCGGGCAGCACGGCGTGGCGCATTTCATGCAGCAATATCTGCGTTCCGCGCCGTACCATCATGGCCCTGTCCGATTGCCGGCCATCGATTAACGGATTGTTATTGTAAACGCTCAAAATCGTCATGGATAACCATCAGAGGGGCTGGCGTGTTGTTGCAAAAAAACCATGCGCTTCTAATTTGCGCGGCAGACGGATTTGTCGCGCTGCAGTAGCCTTGCAAAGCGCAAGTTAATCGAAAATAAACCATAATCAACGATGGTCGAAAGACCGTTCTCCTTGCCCCAAAACTTCAAGAGTCATCCATGCGCATCTGCAATGCATTCCCTGTATTTGGCCTGCTGGCGACGCTCGCTCTGGCCGGTTGCTCCACGACATCAGACAGCGCATCCGTCGACGACAAGGGCGCAGGCCCAACGGTACAGACAGCACAGATCTTCAATGACGCCTACGGCGTGACGAAGGATGCCGGATACTCCCTGCCGGCGATCCCGATTGATAGGGTCAAGCCGCAGTTCCGCCGCCAGGTCGTCAGCTACGAGACCACCGAGCGCCCCGGTACGATTATTGTCAACACGCGCGAGCGCTTCCTCTATTACATCCTGGCCAACGGCAAGGCGATGCGCTACGGCATCGGCGTCGGCAAGCAGGGCTTCGCATGGGCCGGCACCGCCTACGTCGCCTGGAAGCAGGAATGGCCGAACTGGCACCCGCCAAAGGAAATGGCCGTCCGCCGGCCTGATCTCGCCAAGTACGTCGAAGACGGCATGGGCCCGGGCCTCACCAATCCTCTCGGCGCACGCGCCATGTATCTCTTCAACGAAGACGGCAAGGACACGCTCTTCCGCCTGCACGGCACGCCGGAATGGGCCTCGATTGGCACCGCCGCTTCCTCGGGCTGCATTCGCCTGATGAACCAGGATGTCATCGACCTGTACAGCCGCGTCCGTCCCGGCAAGGGCACGTCCAAGGTCGTCGTCATCCAGTAAGCTAATTGCCGAATTCGGTATAAAAAAGGCCGCCGGACTGTCGTCCCGGCGGCCTTTTCGCATCCTCCCTCACGCCATCAGGCGGCCTGTTTCGCCTTGAGCTCGAGGCGACGGCGGTGAAGCACCGGCTCGGTGTAACCGTTCGGCTGTTCCCTACCCTTCAGGACGAGATCGAGGGCAGCCTGGAAGGCGATCGAATTGTCGAAATTGCCGGCCATCGGCTGATAGGCGATATCCGACGCATTCTGCCCGTCGACGACGGCGGCCATGCGTTTCATCGTCTCGACGATCTGAGCTTCGGTGATGACCTTGTGATGCAACCAGTTCGCCATGTGCTGGGCCGAAATGCGCAGCGTCGCGCGATCTTCCATCAGGCCGACATTGTTGATGTCGGGCACCTTCGAGCAGCCGACACCCTGATCGACCCAGCGCACGACGTAGCCAAGGATGCCCTGGGCATTGTTATCGAGCTCGCGCTGGATTTCCTCCGGCGTCCAGTTCGGCCGCACCGCAACCGGCACGGAGAGAATGTCGGAGAGCTTGGCGCGAGCGCGGTCCTTCAGTCCCTGTTGAACACGGGCGACATTGACCCGGTGATAATGGGTGGCATGCAGGGTTGCGGCCGTCGGCGACGGCACCCAGGCGGTGTTGGCGCCAGCCTTCGGGTGGGCGATTTTCTGTTCGAGCATCGCTGCCATCAGATCGGGCATCGCCCACATACCCTTGCCGATCTGGGCGTGGCCGGAAAGACCGCATTCGAGGCCGATGTCGACGTTCCAGTTCTCATAAGCGGAAATCCAGGCCGCCTGACGCATGTCGCCCTTGCGAATCATCGGACCGGCTTCCATCGAGGTGTGGATCTCGTCACCGGTCCGATCGAGGAAGCCGGTATTGATGAAGACGACGCGCTCGCGGGCAGAGCGGATGCATTCCTTGAGGTTGACGGTCGTGCGGCGTTCCTCATCCATAATGCCCATCTTGATGGTATTGCGCGGCAGGCCAAGCGCATCTTCGACCCGCGAGAAGATTTCGACGGCGAAGGCGACCTCTTCGGGCCCATGCATCTTCGGCTTGACCACATACATGGAGCCGGTGCGGGAATTCTTCTTCCGGCCGGCCGGGCCAATATCGTAAAGCGCGATCAAGCCGGTAATAACAGCATCCATGATGCCTTCAGGCACTTCGTTGCCGTCGCGGTCGAGGATCGCCGGATTGGTCATGAGGTGGCCGACATTGCGCACCAGCATCAGCGAGCGGCGATGCACCTCGAAGGAGGTGCCGTCCGGACCGGCATATTGCAGATCCGGGTTGAGCTTGCGGATGAAGCTTGTTCCGCCCTTTGCCACCTCTTCCTGCAGGTCGCCTTTCATCAGACCGAGCCAGTTGCGATAGACAACGACCTTGTCCTCGGCATCGACAGCGGCAATCGAATCCTCGCAATCCATGATTGTCGTGATTGCCGACTCCAGCCAGACATCGGAAATATCGGCCGGATCGGCCTTTCCGATCGTCGTCGTCGCATCGATGACGATTTCGATGTGAATACCATTGTTCTTCAGAAGAATATGCGTGGGAGCGGCGGCGTCACCACGATAGCCGGCAAAATGTTTGTCGTCCGTCAGCATTGCCTGCTCGCCATCGACCGATCTGACGACCAGCGCTCCATCCTTGACGGCGAAGCCTCCGACATCCTTCCAGCGGCAGTCCTGCAACGGCACTGATGTATCGAGGAAATCGCGCACCCAGGCGATGACCTTCTCGCCGCGTTTCGGATTGTAGCCCTTGCCCTTCTCGGCGCCGTCGCTCTCGGGAATCGCGTCCGTGCCGTAGAGCGCATCGTAGAGCGAGCCCCAGCGGGCATTGGCGGCGTTCAGAGCATAGCGGGCGTTCATGACGGGAACGACGAGCTGCGGGCCGGCGATCGAGGCGATCTCCGGATCGACATTTTGGGTCGAAACCTGAAAGTCCGAGCCTTCCGGCAGGAGATAGCCGATTTCGCGGAGGAAGGACTGGTAGTCGTCCATATCCGCCGGGGCGCCATGCCGGCGATACCACTCGTCGATCTTCACCTGCAGGTCGTCGCGTTTTGCCAGCAGCGCACGATTTTTCGGGGCGAGATCGTGGACGATCGCCGAAAAATCGGCAAAGAACTTGTCTGCATCGACCGCCAGACCCTGCAGCACCTCCTTGACGAGGAAATCATGAAGGACGGTTTCGATGGCAAGACCGTTCTTATCAACGCGGCTCATGCGACATTCTCCCTGGCAACGACTTTGAATGCTGCCACTTTGCCCGGCTTTCATTCACAGTCAATTCTGCAATAATTCGAAAGATTTATGCCTTCGTGGAAATTATGCGCGGTGTCACGCGCATCGGCAGGCCGTTCTGCGGCTGCGTCGTCAGCTTCTGCACCGGCCAGGGGTTGGTCTGATCGGTGGAATCGAAACGATAGCGATGCATCAGGACGGCAAGGGCGATCACCGCCTCCTGAAGTGCAAATGTTGCACCGATGCAGACACGCGGACCGGCGCCGAAAGGCAGGAACTGGAAACGGCCGATCGAGCCGCGATTTTCCGGCAGGAAGCGTTCGGGCATATAGGCACGTGGCCTGTCCCAGTGAAGTTCGTGGCGATGCAACGTCCAGGGCATGATCAGCACCGTGACACCGGCCTCGATCTCGACCTGCTCGCCCTTGGGGCTTGTCCAGGAATCATTCGATATGGCGGCGCGATTGATGGATGGCGCCGGCGGATAGAGGCGCAAAGCCTCCTCAAAGGCGGCGCGCGTCTGCGGCATCATATCCAGCCATTCCACGGGTTCAGCCCGGGTGGCGAGCACCGCGTCGATTTCTTCTTCCATCGCTTCGCGGATATGCGGGCTGTTTGATACGCAATACAGCGTCCAGGCCAATGCCCGGGCTGTGGTCTCATGCCCGGCGCCGATGAAGGTCAGAATATTGTCTTCGATCTCCTCCTTCGTCAGCCCCTCAGGGCCGGCCTGTTCCAGGAGCAGGGTCAGGAAATCCTCGGGCGCGGTGCTGCGATTCGCCTTCATCTTTGCGAGCCGCATATCCATCGTGTTGCGCACGATGGCGCGGAATTTCTCCAGCACTTTCTGACCGCCGATGCGTGTCACACGTGGAACCCAAGACGGAGCGCGCATCAGATCCATCGGATCGACGCGGCCCATGCGATGCAGGAGTTCATTGACATCGTCGGCGAAATGGCCGCTCGAGGTGACGATTTCACCGGAGAACAACGTATCGGCGAGAATCGCGAAGGTCAGCTCGGTCATGTCGGTGCTGATATCGAAAATTGCGCCTGCCTCGTCTGCGCTCTCATATTTACGGACATAGTCTTCGGACTGGCGCAGCATCTGCCCGGCGAAGCCTTGGGCGTGGCGAGGCGTGAAGACAGGCGCCACCGCCTTGCGCGATCTTTTCCAGACCGAACCTTCGGCGGTCAGAAGGCCGTCGCGGAGGATCGGACGCAAGACGAGTTGGCGCACATCCGACATGCGGTAATTATTGGCATTGTCGACCAGCACATGTTTGATAAGGCCGGGATCGTTGACGATCAGCGTCCTCTGCCCGAAGAAATTGGTACGGATCCAGGGAAGCGTGTAGGACGGCTCGCCCCAAAGTTCGAGCGGATTGCGCAGGATGATGCGAATGATTTCCAGCCGGCTCGGCGGTACGGTACGCGGCAGCGGTGCTGGCGGAACGAAGGGGTCCGGACGCATGTCCATCGTAAAAGCCTTTCGGGGAAGATCTAAGCTTCCCGGCAAGCTTGAAGCTAGAGCAGGCCCTTAAGTTCGTCCAGCTTGTCGTTGATCAGCCAGCCGTAATAATTTTCTTCCGGCCAGACGGTCGTACCGGCGCCCCGGTTCTTCGCAGCAAGTGCTGCGGCGCGCTGGCGCGAATTGCCGACATTATAAAGCGTCGCCGTCAGGCCGGGATTGCCCGAGATATCCATGCCGGCGATCTCCTTGTAGTCGTCGATCGACCTGCGGATCGAGGCCGCGACGAAGGCGAGCGAGATATCGGGATCCATGATTGCCTTGTAGACGGCGCCGGCATCCTTCTCATTCAGCTTCGGATAACCCGACACGCGGGTCACGAGATCGGAGAGCATCAGTGCCGTCAGCGGATTGACCTGGCCGAGGCCGAAGGTCTGACCGGCGTAGAAAGGCTGGAAGAAGACCGCGCTGAAGCGGTTGTTGGGGAAACTCTTGCCGCCTAACGTCTTGCCGCGGAAATCGCTTTCCCAGACATCTTCGCGGCAGGACCAGAGCGTGTAGGAATCGCTCTTGCCTTTGCATTCGGAAAATTGCGGCCGCGCCACGAATTCGTCGACGCTTTCGCCGTCATAGGCGAAGCGGAAGCTTTCTCCAGCATAGGAGGCCGCCTTGACATAATAGGCCTGCAGCCGGTCATAGGCGTCGACATTATAGGTGTGCTCGCCGACGATCGCGCCGACGACATGGATGGGATTGATGCCGTAGGCGCTGGAGATCTTGCGGATCTTGCCCATTAGCTCGCGATCGGTCGCCAGAAGCTCATGAACCTTTTCGTATTTCAGATCGAAGCTGCTCTTGGTGCCCTTGGTGCGCCTGATGGAAGCGCCCGGAATATCGGGCTGCTCAGCGTGACGATTGCCCGCCGGCACCGTCTGCATTGCGAAGGCAGGCGCCGAATTCACCAGGGCAACGGCAATCATAAGGCTTGTCAAAAGGCGTCGCACGATCCGTTATCCCGTCCGTTCCATCGTTCTGTTTGCGATGCGGCTGCCTGGACCAGAATCTTGGCCGAATAAAGCCGGAGCAGAAAACAAAACGGGCCTTCACTAGAAAGTAAAAGGCCCGCTGTCGAGAGTCGAGTTCGTCACAATCCGGCATTCATACCGGGAAAGACATGAACCGGTGCGCCGATATCACAGAATGAAGCGCGACAAGTCGGTGTTCTGTGCGAGATCGCCGACATGCTCGCGCACATAGGCGGCATCGATCGTCACGGCCGTCCCGCCCCGATCCGGCGCGTTATAGGAAATATCGTCGAGCACCCGCTCCATGACCGTCTGCAGACGGCGTGCGCCGATGTTTTCGACGGAAGAGTTCAGATGCACGGCGACATCGGCAAGCGCGTCGATCGCGTCGTCGGTGAATTCGAGGCTCAGGCTTTCGGTTTCCATTAGTGCGCGGTACTGACGGATAAGGCTCGCTTCCGTCTCGGTCAGGATTCGACGGAAATCATCCTTGTTCAGCGGACGCAATTCGACACGGATCGGCAGGCGGCCTTGCAGCTCCGGCAAAAGATCCGAGGGCTTGGAGACATGGAAGGCGCCGGAGGCGATGAAGAGGATGTGGTCTGTCTTCACCGGTCCGTACTTGGTCGAAACCGTCGTGCCTTCAACGAGCGGCAAGAGGTCGCGCTGGACGCCTTCGCGCGAAACGCCGGCGCCCATGCCACCGTCGCGGGCGGCGATCTTGTCGATTTCGTCGAGGAAGACGATGCCGTCATTCTCGGTGGAGCGAACGGCTTCGCGCTGGATCACTTCGTTGTCGATCAACTTGTCGGATTCGTCGCGGATCAGGTCGCTGTAGGAGGCCTTGACTGTGGTGCGGACCTTCTTGGTGCGGCCGCCCATCGCCTTGCCGAACATTTCCGACAGGTTCAGCACGCCGATATTGGCGCCCGGCATGCCAGGAATTTCAAAGCCACCCATGCCGGAACCGGCATCGGCCACCTCGATATCGATTTCCTTGTCGTCGAGCTCGCCATCTCTCAGCTTCTTGCGGAAGTTTTCGCGGGTGGCGGGCGAAGCGGTGGTGCCGACCAGCGCATCGAGAACACGCTCCTCGGCGCTCACATGCGCCTTGGCCTGCACCTCGGCCCGCTTCTTCTCGCGCACCAGACCGATGCCGACCTCGACCAGATCGCGGATGATCTGCTCAACATCGCGGCCAACATAGCCGACTTCGGTGAACTTGGTGGCTTCCACCTTGATGAAGGGTGCTCCGGCAAGTTTTGCCAGGCGGCGGGAGATCTCGGTCTTGCCGACACCGGTCGGGCCGATCATCAGGATGTTCTTCGGCATGACTTCATCGCGCAGGCTCGGGTCGAGCTGCTGGCGGCGCCAGCGGTTGCGCAGCGCAATTGCGACGGCGCGTTTGGCATCATGCTGGCCGATGATGTAGCGGTCGAGTTCGGAAACGATCTCGCGGGGGGAAAAGGTCGTCATTGGGTGTTATTCTCCTGGCGGTCCAGGGCCATTAGCAGCGCCCGGCCGTAATTCGTCGTTGTTTCGCCAAGTCCTCGAAGGCCTGTTCGTCTAGGCCAGGCGGCCGGAAGGCATGGGGTTCAGCCTTCAACATCCAAGGATTCCACCACGATATTGTGGTTCGTGTAGACGCAGATGTCGGCTGCGATATCGAGGGCGCGGCGAGCAATCTCTTCGGCCGATTTGTCAGTATCCATAAGCGCACGGGCGGCGGCCAAGGCAAAATTGCCGCCCGAACCGATCGCCGTCGTGCCATGCTCAGGCTCCAGGACGTCGCCGTTGCCGGTGATCGCCAGCGTGATCGACTTGTCGGCGACGAGCATCATGGCTTCGAGATTACGCAGGTATTTGTCGGTGCGCCAGTCCTTGGCGAGCTCGACGGCGGCACGCATCAATTGACCGGGATATTGCTCAAGCTTCTTTTCGAGCCTTTCGAGCAGGGTAAAGGCATCGGCAGTGGCGCCGGCGAAACCGGCGACGACTTCGCCCTTGCCGATACGGCGCACCTTGCGGGCATTGCCCTTCATGACGGTCTGGCCGAGGCTCACCTGGCCGTCGCCCGCCATCACTACCTTGCCGCCTTTTCGAACTGTAATGATTGTTGTCATAAAACACCTGTCCGCCCATGACGCGGGCCGTTACGCTAGAGCATGATGCCGAAAAGTGTGAAGCGGTTTTCGGACGACATCATGCTCTATTTCTTCAATTTAGATCCGGATTCAGATCTTAGGCCGAAGGGCCTGAGATCATCCGGATCTAAGCCGCACACCGGCCTTGTTGAGCCCTATGTAAGTGGGCCGAGGCAGATTGCAAATGGGCCGGCTTTTCTCTTGCCCGGCTTCTGGATATTTCCCGATGCGCCTGATAAGGAACGGCCTTATTCCCGATGGAGGGCCATATGGCCGAGACCGCAGCAAGCCGCACGGGCAGCGTTTCCCGCAAGACCAACGAAACCTCGATTTCCGTTTCCGTCAATCTCGACGGCACCGGCAAATCGACGATTTCGACGGGCGTCGGCTTCTTCGACCATATGCTCGACCAGCTTTCGCGACACTCCCTCATCGACATGGAGATCGATGCCAAGGGCGACCTGCATATCGACGACCACCATACGGTCGAAGATACGGGCATCGCCATCGGCCAGGCGATCTCCAAGGCGCTCGGCGACCGGCGCGGCATCACCCGCTACGCCTCGATCGATCTCGCCATGGACGAGACGATGACCAAGGCTGCTGTCGATCTTTCCGGTCGGCCGTTCCTCGTCTGGAATGTCGCCTTCAGCGCGCCGAAGATCGGCACTTTCGACACCGAACTCGTTCGCGAATTCTTCCATGCGCTCGCCCAGAATGCCGGCATCACCTTGCATATTCTCAACCATTATGGTGCCAACAACCACCATATTGCCGAGACATGCTTCAAGGCCGTTGCCCGCGCATTGCGCACGGCGACAGAGATCGATCCGAGACAGGCGGGCCGTGTTCCCTCGACCAAGGGCACGCTCGTCTGAGCCCTTAGAGGGAGCGGCGACAATGACATCCAGCTATATCTTCCTGACACCGCCCGGCAGCACGAGCGCCACGGCCGACGAGACGCGAACCATCCGCGACGGCTTCACGCTGCTCGGCTTCCTGTTTCCATGGGCTTGGCTGCTGGCGCATCGGCTTTGGCTGCACGCCGCCGCCGCCTTTCTGCTGCAGGGGATTGGTGGTGCGCTGATGGACGAACCGGGCCTCGGGCCGGCGGGAGCGGCAATCCTCCTGGGCGTGAATATGCTGGTCGGTCTCGAGGGCCAGAATTTCCGTGTCCGCAAGCTTGCCGCCAAGGGATGGAACGAAGACGCACTCATTGCAGCCGATACGATCGGCATTGCAGAGCAGATCTATTTCTCGGACAGGGCTGTAATCGCGGATAGCGACGACGCCGCGGCACCGGACTGGCAGAACAGGGCCCGTCCGAACAGCCCGCGCGGCCACGGCACATCGCTTGGTCTCTTTGGTTTTGATGGAGGACGCTGACGATGCGCGTCGCGATTATCGACTATGGCTCCGGTAACCTGCGTTCGGCGACCAAGGCTTTCGAGCGTGCCGCCCGCGAAGCGGGCATCGATGCCCATATCGATCTTACCTACCGGGCGGAGGATGTTGCCGCGGCCGATCGTATCGTGCTTCCCGGTGTCGGCGCCTATGCCGATTGCCGGCGCGGCCTCGATGCCGTGCCTGGGATGGCCGAGGTGTTGATCGAGGCTGTCGAGAAGAAGGCGCGGCCGTTCTTCGGCATTTGCGTCGGCATGCAGCTCATGTCCTCGCGCGGCCTTGAGAAAACCGTGACGCACGGCTTTAACTGGATTCCCGGTGACGTCGTCGAGATGACGCCTGACGATCCCGCGCTGAAGATCCCGCAGATCGGCTGGAACACGCTCGACCTGAAGCGCGAACATCCGCTCTTCGAGGGAATTCCGACAGGGTCGCAGGGGCTACATGCTTATTTTGTGCATTCCTACCATCTTGCTGCCGAAAACGCCGAGGATGTCATTGCGACGGCCGACTATGGCGGTCCGATGACCGCTTTCGTCGGGCGCGACAACATGGTCGGAGCACAGTTTCACCCCGAAAAGAGCCAGAAGCTCGGCCTGGCCCTGATCGGCAATTTCCTGCGCTGGAACCCATAGTTCACGCAATTCCGGACGCAAAATCGCTGCGCAGTTTTGCTGGAATTGCTCCAAGGGCTGGCTTTTAATACAGCCGCCTTATTTCCTCTGTATGGAAACGGCGAAACAGGAGCGCACTCGATGCCGGCTTCACGGAAATCAGGCAAGGTGTTCTACACGTTGCGGCCCTCCAGGGAAGGCTTGCCTGCCTTTTCTGATATCAAGCTTCCCGGCGGCACGATCATCCGCCGTGTCGACGAAGCCATCCACAGACAAGCGCTTTCCAATGCAGCCAAGGCGCTGAAAGAAAGGCTGGACCGATGATCCATGAATCGTTCCCCGCAAACGACAGTGCGAGCCGGCGGCAAAATGGGGTCAGCGCCAGCGACATCGCCGAGGCCGTGCTGGAATTCTATATCGAAGGTGAGGACGATCTGATCGGCCTGCTCGCCTACGCACTCTACGAGCGTCAAAAGCGCGATTTCGTTCTCAGCCATCGCAAGCGAAATGCCGGCCGTTCGCCCGATGAGGCCGAACTTGCCGCCGTCAACAGCAATTATCTCTCGACCGACCTGCGCAATACGCTGCGCGACCGCGCCTCGCAGATCCTTTCGAGTTATGCCGAAACCTATGTCGAGGCGATGGAGCCGCAGATCCGGCTCACTGCCGTCAACAACGATGCGCTGCGCCAGGTGCGAAACATCGAGAAATCGATCAAGAGGCGCCTGGGCTTCTGGCGTCAGGTCCGGGCCGGCTTTGCCGTCATCCTGCTGCTTCTTCTGCTTTTCGGCGCGGCTACCATTGCCGCTGTCTTTTTCCGCTCGGATATCGTAGATGCGTGGAATGCGCTGATGGTACCGACCACTCTACGGACGTAAGACGACATGATCCTTTTTCCCGCGATCGACCTGAAAGGCGGCCAATGCGTCCGCCTGAAGCTCGGCGACATGCAGCAGGCGACGGTCTACAACACCGATCCGTCCGCCCAGGCGAGATCCTTCGAAGATCAGGGTTTCGAATGGCTGCATGTGGTCGATCTCGACGGCGCCTTCGCGGGACATTCGGCCAATGGCGATGCCGTCGAAGCGATCCTCAAGGCAACTGACAATCCGGTGCAGCTCGGCGGCGGCATTCGCACGCTCGATCATATCGAGGCCTGGCTGTCGCGCGGGCTGCGACGCGTCATTCTCGGCACCGTGGCGGTCAGAAATCCGGCGCTGGTCATCGAGGCCTGCCGGAAATTTCCTGGTCATGTCGCCGTTGGCATCGATGCCAAGGGCGGCAAGGTGGCCGTCGAGGGTTGGGCGGAGGCCTCCGAACTCGGTATCATCGAGCTCGCCAGAAAATTCGAGGGGGCCGGCGTCGCCGCGATCATCTACACCGATATCGACCGTGACGGCATCCTGGCCGGCATCAACTGGACCTCGACGCTGGAACTTGCCGACGCGGTTTCCATTCCCGTCATCGCCTCGGGCGGCCTTGCCTCTCTCGACGATGTCAGGCGCATGCTGGAGCCCGATGCGCGAAAGCTGGAAGGGGCGATTTCAGGCCGTGCGCTTTATGATGGCCGTATCGACCCCAAGGAAGCGCTGGCGCTGATCAAGGCGGCCCGGACCAAGGAGACCGCGTAATGACCCTCAAGGCCCGTGTCATCCCCTGCCTCGACGTCAAGGACGGCCGCGTCGTCAAGGGCGTCAACTTCCTCAATCTCGTCGATGCCGGCGATCCCGTCGAAGCCGCGAAGGCCTATGATGCGGCCGGTGCCGACGAACTCTGTTTCCTCGACATCACCGCTTCCTCGGACAATCGCGAGACGATCTTCGATGTCGTGTCGCGCACGGCCGACCAATGCTTCATGCCGCTGACGGTCGGCGGCGGGGTGCGTACTATCGCCGATATCCGCAAGCTGCTGCTGTGCGGTGCCGACAAGGTCTCGATCAATTCGGCGGCCGTCAGCAATCCCGACTTTGTCACTGAGGCGGCCGACAAGTTCGGCGACCAGTGCATCGTCGTCTCGATCGACGCCAAGCGCCGGCGCACCCAGGCGGTCGGCGGCGACAATCTCAGCGCCTGGGAAATCTATACCCATGGCGGCCGCAACGCGACCGGCATCGATGCCGTCGAATTCGCCCAGAAGATGGTGGCGCGCGGCGCCGGCGAGCTGCTGGTCACCTCGATGGACCGCGACGGCACCAAGGTCGGCTACGATCTGGAACTGACGCGGGCGATCGCCGATGCGGTGCGTGTGCCTGTCATCGCCTCCGGCGGCGTCGGCGATCTCGACGATCTCGTCGCCGGGGTAAAGGAGGGCCATGCCAATGCCGTCCTCGCCGCGTCGATCTTCCACTTCGGCACCTATTCCGTCAGTGAGGCAAAGCACTATATGTCGAAGTGCGGCATCGACATGCGTCTCGACTGAACCTTGAAAGCGGACCTATGAGCGGATTTTCCCTTTCCGATCTCGAGAGCATCGTCGAAGAGCGATCGAAAGCCTCGCCGGAGCAATCCTGGACCGCCAAGCTCGTGGCCGCCGGCCAGCCGAAAGCGGCAAAGAAGCTCGGCGAAGAAGCGATCGAAGCCGTGATGGCGGCGGTGACGGGCGACCGCGACAATCTGACCTATGAGGCTGCGGATGTGCTCTATCACCTATTGGTCGTATTGAAGATTGCTGAAATACCGTTAGAGAATGTCATGGCCGAGCTCGAGCGCAGAACCGCGCAGTCCGGCCTCAAGGAAAAGGCCAGCCGGCAGAGTTCATGAGTATCGCGACTGAGATTATCGGGGTGCCGGAAACGTTGGATCATTTCCAGTCGGAATCCTATTCCCCCTACCACTTCTTCTCTTCCGAACAATGGGCGAAATTCCGCGCCGACACGCCGTTGACGCTGACGAGCGACGAGGTCAAACGGTTGCGTTCGATGGGCGATCCGATCGATCTCGACGAGGTCCGGCGCATCTATCTGTCGCTGTCACGGCTGCTGTCGGCGCATGTCGAATCCTCGCAGATGCTGTTCGAACAGCGCAACCGCTTCCTCAGCCTGTCCGATGTGACGAAGACGCCCTTCGTCATTGGCATCGCCGGCTCGGTCGCTGTGGGAAAATCGACCACCGCCCGCATCCTCAAGGAGCTTCTGGGGCGCTGGCCCTCCAGTCCGAAGGTCGATCTCGTCACCACCGACGGCTTCCTTCATCCGAACGCCGTGCTGCAGCGGGAAAAGCTGATGCAGCGCAAGGGCTTTCCGGAAAGCTACGACACGGCTGCGATCCTGCGCTTCCTCTCGGCCATCAAGGCCGGACAGCCGGATGTGAAGGCGCCCAGCTATTCGCACCTCGTCTACGACGTGCTGCCGGACGAATACAAGATCGTCGACCGGCCCGACATCCTGATCTTCGAAGGCATCAACGTGCTGCAGTCGCGCGACCTGCCTGCCGGCGGCAGGATCGTGCCGATGGTCTCCGACTTCTTCGACTTCTCGATCTATATCGATGCCGCGGAAGACGAGATCCACAACTGGTATGTCACGCGCTTCATGCGGCTGCGCGAGACCGCCTTCCGCGATCCGAATTCCTATTTCCATCGCTATGCCTCGATCAGCGACGCGGAAGCGCTCGAAATCGCCGAGGATCTCTGGGCAAACATCAACCTGAAAAACTTGCGCCAGAACATTCTGCCGACTCGTCCGCGCGCCGATCTCATCCTGAAAAAGGGCAAGGATCACCTGATCGAACAGGTCGCGCTGCGAAAACTATAGCGGCGTCCATATTTCAGGAATTGACGCGGCGCAGCGTCAGATTGATGCGGCCGCCATTCTTCAGCAGCGTCGAAGTCGCCGGATGAATACGGTCGACGCCGTGGAAACAAAGCCTCCCCTCGCCGCCCAGCACCACCAGATCACCGCTTGAAAGTTTGAAAGACAGCGTAGAATCATTGCGGCTGAGGCCGCCGACACGAAAGAGGCAGCTGTTGCCGAGCGAGATCGAGACGACCGGGGCCTTGAGATCCTGTTCGTCCTTGTCCTGATGCAGGCCCATGCGGGCTTCGTCGGAGTAGAAATTGACGAGGCAGGCTTCCGGCAGCTTGTCGCAACCCGAAACGTCATTCCAGATATCGAGCAATTGCTGCGGCATATCAGGCCAGGGCCTGCCGGTTGCCGGATGCGTCGGCTGGTAGCGATAGCCGCGCTCTTTGTCCGTCACCCAACCGAGCGGCCCGCAATTGGTCATGCGCACCGACATCGGCTTACCGGTGCCGGGCATGACGGGCACGTAAAGCGGCGCTTCGGCGACGATGGTGCGGATCACCTCGACCAATGCCTCCTGACGCGCGCGGTCGAGATAGCCGGGGAGATGGCGGATGCCGTTCAAGAGCGCGACCATGTCATTCACTACCGCCGGGGCGGCCGCGCATTTTCTTGACTTCCGAGCGGCCGGATTTTTCTTTCAGGCGGCGTTCGACCGAACCCTTGGTCGGCTTGGTCTTCTTGCGTGGCGGCGGTGGCGGCTTGGCGGCCTCCAGGATCAGTTCCTTCAGCCGGTCGCGCGCATCCTCGCGGTTGCGATCCTGGCTGCGAAACCGGCTCGCCTCGATCATCAGCACGCCGTCCTTCGACAAGCGCCGGCCGGCCAGCTTGATCGCATTGGTTTTGACACGATCATTCAGGGACGGCGAATTCGGGATGTTGAAGAACAGCTGGACCGCGGTCGAGACCTTGTTGACATTCTGCCCGCCGGGGCCGCCCGCCAGAACGAACTGTTCCGTCAGCTCCCATCCCGCGATGGTGATCCTGTCATCGATATAGAGCGCGTCGCTGGCCATGCGGCGTTCTATCTCACATCAATGGCGAATTGAAAATATCGGCCATGATCAAGAAAAACCCGGCAATCTTGCGATGCCGGGTTTCACGTGAGTCAGAGACTGGAGCATTCCGTTCTTCTTGGAAGTACGGAATGCTCTAGCTTTTTGTTTTCACGCAATTCCGGACGCAAAACCGCTGCGCACTTTTGCTGGAATTGCTTGTTCGCTTTATTCGGCGGCAACCTTCACGCCGGGGGCGGCATCGCGAACACCGCCGTCGACATGATTTTCAAACTTGGCGAAGTTCGCAATGAACATCGAGACCAGCTTTTCGGCCTGCGCGTCATAGGCTGCCTTGTCGGCCCAGGTCGAGCGCGGATCGAGAATGCTGCTGTCGACGCCGTCGACGGAGACGGGCACGGCGAAGCCGAAGTTCGTGTCAGCACGGAATTCGGCCTGTCCAAGTTCGCCGGTCAGGGCGGCGGCGAGAAGTGCGCGCGTCGCCTTGATCGGCATACGCTTGCCGGTGCCGTAGGCGCCGCCGGTCCAGCCGGTATTGACGAGCCAGCATTGGACACCATGACGGCTGATCAGCTCCTTAAGCAGATTGCCATATTCGGCCGGATGCCGGGGCATGAAGGGTGCGCCAAAGCAGGTGGAGAAGGTCGCTTCCGGTTCGACGACACCCTTTTCCGTGCCGGCCACCTTGGCGGTGTAGCCGGAGAGGAAGTGATACATCGCCTGGTCAGGCGTCAAGCGGGCGATCGGTGGCATGACGCCAAAGGCATCGGCGGTCAGCATGATGATCGTCTTCGGATGCCCGGCGCGGCCCGTTTCCGAAGCGTTCGGGATGAAGTCCATCGGATAGGCGCAACGGGTGTTTTCGGTCAGCGACCCGTCGTTGAAATCCGGCTCGCGGCTTTCGTTCAGCACGACGTTTTCCAGCACGGTGCCGAAGCGCTGCGTCGTCGCATAGATTTCCGGCTCGGCTTCAGCCGAGAGGCGGATCGTCTTGGCGTAGCAGCCGCCTTCGAAGTTGAAGATGCCGTTTTCGCTCCAGCCGTGTTCGTCATCGCCGATCAGCGTCCGTGCCGGATCCGCCGAAAGCGTCGTCTTGCCCGTGCCGGAAAGGCCGAAGAAGACCGCCGCGTCACCGTCCGGACCGACATTGGCCGAGCAGTGCATCGGCATCACGCCCTTGGCCGGCAGCAGGTAGTTGAGCACGGTGAAGACCGATTTCTTCATTTCGCCGGCATAGGACGTGCCGCCGATCAGGACGAGACCATTGGTGAGATCGCAGGCGATCACCGTTTCCGAACGGCAGCCGTGGCGAGCCGGATCGGCCTTGAAGCTCGGCAGATCGATGATCGTCAGCTTCGGGACGAAGCTGGACAGCGCTGCGGTGTCGGGGCGGATCAGCAGATTGCGGATGAACAGCGAATGCCAGGCGAACTCGGTCACGACGCGGGTCGGCAGGGCATGGCCTTCCTCGGCGCCGCCGACGAGGTCCTGGACGAAAAGCTCCTTGCCCGCGGCATGCGCCAGCATATCGTCGCGCAACAAGGCGAAATGTTCCGGCGAGATCGGCTTGTTGTTGTCCCACCAGATTTCGCCATCAGTATTGATGTCGCGAACGACGAACTTGTCGCGCGGCGAACGGCCCGTGTGCTGGCCGGTGATAGCCCGCAGCGCGCCCTGAGCGGTCAGTTCGGCTTCGCCCCGGCGGATCGCTTCTTCATAGAGCGCGGCGGCGGAAAAGTTGTAACGAACGCTGGCTGCGCCGCCCAATCCCACCGTTGCCAGCTCTATTGCCGGGTTATGAACTCCGAACATTTCCATGGCTAGTTCCCTTCGCTCAGGCTCGTTGCCGTTAAAACTGAGCACGAAAATACGGGCAGAAATTTTAAAACACAAGATGGAAAACTTGAGAAAATGCAGTGATATCAAATAATTAATCGATTTAAATTTATGCCCTCAATTTTAAATCGTTTGAAAAGTCTGCGTTTAACTATTTTGATATGCTACCTGAAATTGCTTTGCCAATTTTACGACAATCCTCCCCCTTTATCTTTGCCACAATTTGTTCCACCTTTATCCTCCATAAGCGCATCCGGTCATTGAGACCGCCTGGGGAGAGCAAAATCCGGGAGATTGCGCACTGATGACGGAGACCAACACCATGCCGACAATCGCGCTCGTTGATGACGACCGCAACATCCTCACCTCGGTGTCGATCGCGCTGGAGGCCGAAGGATACAAGGTCGAGACTTATACGGACGGTGCCTCGGCGCTCGACGGCCTTCTGGCACGACCGCCGCAGCTGGCGATCTTCGACATCAAGATGCCACGCATGGATGGCATGGAACTGCTGCGCCGCCTGCGGCAGAAGTCGGATATTCCCGTCATCTTCCTCACCTCCAAGGACGAGGAGATCGATGAACTCTTCGGTCTGAAGATGGGCGCCGACGATTTCATCACCAAGCCTTTTTCGCAGCGTCTGCTGGTGGAGCGCGTGCGCGCCGTCCTGCGCCGCGCATCAAGCCGTGAAGCCGCCGCCGCCGGCACCAGCCCCACCGGCGCGCCGAAGACCGGCGCGGTGCAGCAGGCCCGCTCGCTGGAGCGCGGTCAGCTGGTCATGGACCAAGAACGCCACACCTGCACCTGGAAGGGCGAGGCGGTGACGCTGACGGTGACCGAATTCCTGATCCTGCATTCGCTGGCGCAGCGCCCCGGCGTCGTCAAAAGCCGCGACGCGCTGATGGACGCGGCCTATGACGAACAGGTCTATGTCGACGACCGAACCATCGACAGCCACATCAAGCGGCTGCGCAAGAAATTCAAGATGGTCGACACCGACTTTGATATGATTGAAACACTTTACGGAGTGGGATACCGCTTCCGCGAAGCAGCCTGAGCCCAAGCGGCGCAGCAGCAGTCAAAATGTTACAGCGTCCTTTGCGCGTCTGAAAAGACGCGCGGCGCTGTAGGAAATATTAAGGGCTGCGGGCCGGTTCATCCGGCCCCGCCCTTCGAAAGGGCCTGTCATTGGCACAGTTGGTGCAGGAAAGGGATCTGGACGATGCGGAGGGCGTAAGCACCCGTCGCGTCCGGGGCCGGCGTTGGTCGCATCCCTTCACCCTGATCCGCCGCATCTTCGGCAATGCGGTCTTTTCGAGCCTGACGCGGCGCATCCTGTTCTTCAATCTTGCCGCACTGCTGGTGCTCGTCGGCGGTATCCTCTACCTCAACCAGTTCCGGGAGGGGCTGATCGACGCCCGCGTCGAGAGCCTGCTGACGCAGGGCGAGATCATTGCCGGCGCCGTTTCGGCCTCCGCTTCGGTCGATACCAACTCGATCACCATCGATCCGCAGAAACTGCTCGAGTTGCAGGCCGGCCAGAGCATCACGCCGGTGCCGAATGACGAGGATCTCGAATTCCCGATCGATCCCGAGAAGGTCGCGCCCGTCCTGCGCCGACTGATTTCTCCGACGCGCACGCGCGCCCGCATCTTCGATGCCGACGCCAATCTGCTGCTCGATTCGCGCCATCTCTATTCGCGCGGCCAGGTGCTGCGCTTCGACCTGCCGCCTGTCGAAGAGGAGAAACAGACCTGGAGCGAGTGGTTCGCCACCCTGTTCAACAAGGCGCTGCAGCCCGGCAATCTGCCGCTCTATAAGGAAGCGCCGGGCGGCGACGGCTCGATTTATCCCGAGGTGATGAATGCGCTCACCGGCGTGCGCGGCGCGGTCGTGCGCACCACCGAGAAAGGCGAGCTCATCGTTTCCGTCGCCGTGCCGATCCAGCGTTTCCGTGCCGTGCTCGGCGTTTTGCTGCTGTCGACGCAGGCGGGCGACATCGACAATATCGTCCATGCCGAGCGGCTTGCCATCATGCGCGTCTTCGGCGTCGCGACTCTCGTCAACGTGCTGCTTTCGCTGGTGCTTTCATCGACGATCGCCAATCCGCTGCGCCGTCTTTCGGCGGCCGCCATCCGTGTGCGCCGGGGGGCCAAGGCACGCGAGGAGATCCCCGATTTCTCCGCCCGCCAGGACGAAATCGGCAACCTTTCCATCGCGTTGCGCGAGATGACGACGGCGCTCTACGACCGCATCGATGCGATCGAGAGTTTCGCGGCCGATGTCAGCCACGAGCTCAAGAATCCGCTGACCTCGCTGCGCAGCGCTGTGGAAACGCTGCCGCTTGCCCGATCCGACGATTCCAAGAAGCGGCTGATGGACGTCATCCAGCACGATGTCCGCCGCCTCGACCGGCTGATCAGCGATATCTCAGACGCCTCCCGTCTCGATGCCGAACTCGCACGCGTCGATGCCGGCTCCGTCGATATGGAAGTGCTGCTGCGTGACCTCATCGAGGTTTCGCGCCAGGTCAGGAGCAGCAAGAAGCAGGTGGAGATCGAATATGCGATCGAGCGCAAGCCGAACATCAAGACGCGCTTCGTCGTCAATGGCCACGATCTGCGCATCGGCCAGATCATCGCCAACCTGATCGAGAATGCCCGCTCTTTCGTGCCGGAAAAGGGCGGCAAGATTACCGTGCGGCTGGTGCGGACGCGTTCGCGCTGCGTCACCACTATCGAAGACAACGGCCCCGGCATCCAGGCGGAAAATATCGACCGCATCTTCGAGCGCTTCTATACGGACCGGCCGGAATCGGAAGGCTTCGGCCAGAATTCGGGGCTCGGCCTTTCGATCAGCCGGCAGATCGCCGAAGCGCATGGTGGTTCGCTGAGAGCCGAAAACATCACCGATGCCGAAGGCGGGCATGTGCTCGGCGCGCGCTTCATCCTCTCTTTGCCAGTCGGCACAGCGGCATGACCGAGGCAGCTTTCAACATCCATGCGACGGCGATCGTGGTCGGCAAGACGGGACTGCTGTTCAGCGGGCCTTCCGGCTGGGGCAAATCGATGCTGGCCTTCACCTGCATGACGGAGGCGCGCCGCCTCGGCCTGTTCACGGCGCTGGTCGCCGACGACCAAGTTCTTCTCTCAGGAGAGGCCGGCGCGGTGATTGCCGCGTGCCCGCCGTCGATCACCGGGCTGATGGAGCTTCGTGGCACCGGTATCGTTCATCAGGAGCATATTGCCAGGGCGGCCATGCATTATGCCGTGCTTCCGGGCAGTGCCACCGGCGAAAACCGGGTGCCTCCCGAGGGCGAAATGGTGAGCCTTGCCGCCGGTTTGTCGCTTCCCGCATTGCGGTTGCTCGCGGGCGTTTCCTCACCCCTTGCGATCCTGATGGCAAAAGTGCCGGATATCGGGCGCTAGGGCCTTCCGGATTGGTCAATCTGCCTTATATAGTCGCATTTTTATCTTGCACTTCGGCTTTTCATAGCCAAGATGTGCCCCCACCGGTGGACGTAATTGCTGCATTGCGATATTGGGTCCACCGTTTGCGTCTATGGGAGCAGTAATATCATGATCGGACTTGTGCTTGTCACTCATGGCAAGCTGGCTGAAGAGTTTCGTCATGCTGTCGAGCACGTCGTCGGTCCTCAGAAATTTATCGAGACGGTCTGTATTGGCCCCGAAGACGACATGGACCAGAGACGGCAGGATATTCTGGAAGCCGTTTCCGGTGCCGATGATGGCCATGGCGTCGTCATCCTGACCGACATGTTCGGCGGCACTCCGTCCAATCTTGCCATATCAGTCATGAGCAGCGGCCATACCGAAGTCATTGCCGGCGTCAACCTGCCGATGTTGATCAAGCTTGCCGGCGTGCGCGGCGAGAACAACATGGAGAAGGCGCTGGTGGAGGCTTCCGAAGCCGGGCGGAAATATATCAATGTCGCAAGCCGTGTGCTCAGCGGAAAATAACGAGCCTTTATGACATCGCTCTCCCGGGAACTCCTCATTATCAACAAGCGCGGTCTTCACGCGCGCGCTTCCGCCAAATTCGTGCAGATGGTCGAGACCTTCGATGCCGCCATCACCGTTTCCAAGGACGGGATGACGGTCGGCGGCACCTCCATCATGGGGCTGATGATGCTTGCGGCAAGCCCCGGCTCGAGCGTCGTCGTCTCGGCGAGCGGCAGCCAGGCCGAGGAAGCGCTGGAGGCGCTGGACCAGCTGATCCAGAATAGGTTCGGCGAAGAAATGTGAGCGCCGGCAAGCTCATATAAACATATAAAGACTTCTTTATATCCTTATTGCCATCCCGGGCGAAGCCTGCTAAACGGCGGACATGCCGTGCGCTTGCACGCGGTCATCTTCGCGCCTGCGCCAATTTTGAGACGTTTTTCAGCCTGGAGGCCTCTATGAGCACTGAAAAAGATTATGTCGTCGCCGATATCGGGCTTGCGGATTTTGGCCGCAAGGAAATTACGATCGCCGAAACGGAAATGCCGGGGCTGATGTCCTGCCGCACCGAATTCGGCCAGACTAAGCCGCTGAAGGGCGCGCGCATCACCGGCTCGCTGCACATGACTATCCAGACGGCCGTGCTCATCGAAACGCTGGTCGCGCTCGGCGCCGAAGTCCGCTGGGCCTCGTGCAACATCTTCTCGACGCAGGATCATGCCGCTGCCGCGATCGCCGCTTCCGGCGTGCCTGTCTTCGCCATCAAGGGCGAGTCGCTCGAGGATTACTGGGTCTATACCGACAAGATCTTCCAGTGGGCCGATGGCGGCCTTTCCAACATGATCCTCGATGACGGCGGCGATGCCACCATGTACATCCTGCTTGGCGCCCGCGCAGAAGCCGGCGAGGACGTGCTGTCTCATCCGCATTCCGAAGAAGAGGAAATCCTCTTCGCACAGATCAAGAAACGCCTTGCCGCTTCCCCGGGTTGGTTCACCAAGCAGCGCGACGCGATCAAGGGCGTCACCGAGGAAACGACGACCGGCGTCAACCGTCTTTACCAGCTCAGCCAGAAGGGCCTGCTGCCCTTCCCGGCGATCAACGTCAACGACTCGGTTACCAAGTCGAAGTTCGACAACAAGTATGGCTGCAAGGAATCGCTGGTCGACGGCATCCGCCGCGGCACCGACGTCATGATGGCCGGCAAGGTTGCCGTCGTTTGCGGATATGGCGACGTCGGCAAGGGTTCTGCCGCTTCGCTCTCCGGCGCCGGCGCCCGCGTCAAGGTGACCGAAGCCGATCCGATCTGCGCATTGCAGGCTGCGATGGACGGTTATGAAGTCGTTCTGCTCGAGGACGTCGTTTCCTCGGCCGATATCTTCATCACCACCACCGGCAACAAGGACGTCATCCGCATCGATCATATGCGGGCGATGAAGGATATGGCCATCGTCGGCAATATCGGTCACTTCGACAACGAAATCGAAGTCGCTGCATTGCGCAATCTCAAGTGGACCAACGTCAAGCCACAGGTCGACCTGATCGAATTCCCCAAGGGCAACCGCATCATCCTTCTTTCCGAAGGCCGTCTGCTCAACCTCGGCAACGCCACCGGCCATCCGTCCTTCGTGATGTCGGCTTCGTTTACCAACCAGACGCTGGCGCAAATCGAGCTCTTCACCAAGCCCGACCAGTATTCCAACCAGGTCTATATCCTGCCGAAGCATCTCGATGAAAAGGTCGCACGCCTGCATCTCGACAAGCTCGGCGTGAAGCTGACTGAGCTTTCTGAGGAGCAGGCTGCCTATATCGGCGTCTCGCCGAAGGGGCCGTTCAAGTCCGACCACTACAGATATTGATCTGATCGTTAATATCCACAAGATGTAGAAGCCGCGGCATTGACAAATGTCGCGGCTTATTTTTTGGACGCTCCCTTCCCGCCGATTCCCTTCCGAAGTATTGTTTTAAGACTTGATTCGTGGCGCCGGACTCTGTCCGACCGCTCCGAAAATGGGATGTCTTGTCGTAATGCGGCACATTGAAGGACGGAGACATACCGAGGATGTCGGAAATGAAAAGCAGCCTGCCCGGTCAGGCGGATGACGGCGCTCGCGCCGATCGCCGCCCGCTTATGGCAGGCCAAGGATATAAATCTGCAACGGCACACGAGGCCGCAAAGCAAGAGCACGGACCATTGGCGCGCTTCCTGAAAAGCTGCGCTGCGGGCACGGCGCTTGCGGCGCTGGCGCGGCCGGCTCTGGCACAGGCGGAGCAGCAGGCGGCGGCTTCGGCTCACCTCTTCACATCCTCGCAGGTGATCGGTGTTTCCGTCGTCATCGGCGTCATATCGGCAGCATTGCTGTCGACGCTGTGGCTCGTGCGCCAGCGCGGTAACCTGGAAAACGAGAGCCGGGAAATCCGCTCGGCGCTCTCCGATGCTCAGCAGCGTATTTCGCAATACCAGGCTCTGATCGCCGACAAGAACCGGCGGATCGTCATCTGGGACGGCAATGCGCGCCCCGAACTGCTCGGCCAACTTCCGCCCGAGACCGGCGCGCCGCAGGACGGCGAATTCCTGGCCTTCGGCCTGTGGCTGAAGTCACGTTCGGCTTCCGAGCTGGAAAAGGCGATCGACCGGCTGCGCGACGAGGCGCAGAGCTTCGACATGGTGGTCGAAACCATCCGCGACGAAATCCTCGAGGCGCAGGGCCGGGTTTCCGGCGGGCGGGCCTTCGTCCGTTTCGTGGCGCTCAACAATCTGCGCGCCGAGCTCGCAGAGCTCAGGATCGAGCGCGACCGGCTGATGACCTCGATCTCGGCCTTCCAGACCATGCTCGACGCGATCGACATGCCGGCCTGGCAGCGTGACCCGGTGGGCCGCCTCACCTGGGTCAACCAGGCTTATGGCGAGGCGGTCGAGGCGCGATCGCCGCAGCAGGCGATCAATGAAGGCCGCGAGATGTTGACGACCGTGGCGCGCGAACGCATTCGCGCGACGACGACGCCGGAATCGCCCTTCCACGACAAGATTTCGACGGTCGTTCACGGCAACCGCACTTTCTTCGACGTCGTCGACGTCAGGGTTCCCGGCGGCTCGGCCGGCATCGCGATCGATGTGTCCGACATAGAGGCAGTGCGCGCCGAGCTGGAACGGACGCTGAAGAGCCATGCCGAAACGCTCGACCATCTCGCCACGCCGGTTGCCATCTTCGACGGCGACCGCCGGCTGCAATTTTACAACCAGGCCTTCGGCGCGCTCTGGGAGCTGGATATCGCCTTCCTCGAAGGCCGACCTGACAATAGCGAGCTGCTCGAGCGGCTGCGGGCGGCCAAGAAGCTGCCGGACCAGCTCAACTGGAAAAGCTGGAAGGAAGCCGCACTTTCCGTTTATCGCGCGCTCGACACGCAATCCGATCTCTGGCACCTGCCGAACGGACAGACGTTGCGCGTCTTTGCAACCGCTCATCCGCAGGGCGGCGCCACCTGGGTGTTCGAAAACCTGACCGAGCAGGTCGATCTCGAAACGCGCTACAACACGCTGGTCAAGGTGCAGGGCGAAACGATCGACCATCTTTCCGAAGGTGTGGCGGTGTTCGGCCCTGATGGACGCATCCGCCTTTCGAACCCGGCCTTCCGCGCGCTCTGGGGGATCACCGAAACCGAAGCCAAGCCCGGCACCCATATCCGTGCGCTGGGCGAGGCCTGCGCGCCGTCCTATGATCGGCCGGATGGCTGGAAGACCTTCGCGGAGCTGATCACCAGCTTCGACGACGAACGCCGCTCGGGTCAGGGAACGCTGGAACTCTTCTCCGGCCTCGTGCTCGACTACGCCGTCATTCCGCTGCCCAACGCGCAGACCATGCTGACCTTCGTCAACATGACGGACAGCGTGCGTGCCGAGCGCGCGCTGACCGAGAAGAACGAAGCACTGCGCAAGGCCGACGAGCTGAAGAACGACTTCGTCCAGCACGTTTCCTATGAACTGCGTTCGCCACTAACCAATATCATCGGTTTCACCGATCTCCTGCGCACGCCGGGTGTCGGGCCGCTGAACGAACGGCAGGCCGAATATATCGACCACATCTCGACCTCGTCCTCGGTTCTCCTGACGCTCGTCAACGATATCCTCGACCTTGCGACCGTCGACGCCGGCATCATGCGCCTCAACTATGCGGATATCGATCTCAACGACCTGCTCGACGACGTCTCGATGCAGATCGCCGATCGCCTCCACGAAAGCGGCGTGGCGCTTGAAATCACCGCACCCGCCTATCTCGGCTCGATCATTGCCGATCCGCAGCGGCTGAAGCAGATCCTTCTGAAACTTCTTTCCAATGCAGCGAATTTCTCGCCCGAAGGCACCTCGATCTCGCTGGAATGCCATCGCGAAGGCACGGATTTCGTCTTCTCCGTCAGCGATCGCGGCCCCGGCATCTCACCTGATATGATCGCGACCGTCTTCGACCGTTTTGCCACGGGGGCGAAAAGCGGCAAACGCGGCGGCGCCGGCCTCGGCCTCTCGATCGTCGACAGCTTCGTCAGTCTGCATCATGGCGATGTGACGATCGACAGCGAGCCGGGTAAGGGCACGACCGTCGTCTGCCGTATCCCCTCGGTCGATGTACCGCATTCCGCCGCCGCCGAATGACGACCAGCCATGCGATCTCGCTTTTCCTGAAAGACGAGGCGGCTACCATCCGCCTCGGCGAAGATCTGGCACTGGCCCTGAAGGCCGGCGATTGCCTTGCCCTTTCCGGCGATCTCGGCGCGGGGAAATCCTCGCTCGCCCGGGCGATCCTGCGCGCCATGGCCGATGATGAAGAGCTCGAGGTCCCGAGCCCGACCTTCACGCTGGTCCAGTCCTACGATCTGCGCATCCCCATTTCGCATTTCGATCTCTACCGGCTCGGCGACCCCGCCGAACTGACCGAACTTGGCTTCGACGAGGCTCTACAGAACGGCATCTGTCTCGTCGAATGGCCGGAGATGGCGGAGGGCGAACTGCCCGCTCAGCGCATCGCGCTGACGCTGGAACATGAAGGCAACGGCCGCCGGGCAACAATCAAAGCCGCGGGCGCGCAAGATTCACGCATCCGCCGTGTCCTGGCGATCCGCGATTTCCTTGACGCTGCAGGTTACCCCGCAGCGAAACGCCGCTTCCTGACCGGCGATGCCTCGCTGCGCGCCTATGAGGCGATCTATCCGAAGGCCGAGAACCAACGCATCATCCTGATGGACTGGCCGCCTCTTGCCGAAGGCCCGCCGGTTCTCGACGGTAAACCCTATCCCAAAGTCGCGCATCTTGCCGAAAACGCCTATCCGTTCGTGGCGATCGCCGATGCGCTACGCAAGGACGGCTTTGCGGCGCCCGAAGTCTACAAGGTGGATTATAACAAGGGTATCCTGCTGATCGAAGATCTCGGCAGTGACGGCGTGCTGGACGCCCACGGACAGCCTATTATCGAACGCTATCGCGAAAGCGTTGCCTGCCTGGCCAGACTGCACGCTCTGAAATTTCCGCACGACATCCCAGTTGGAAAGAGGCATGTCCATCATATTCCTGATTTCGACCGTACGGCGATGAAGATGGAGGTGCGGCTGGTGCTCGACTGGCACCTGCCCTGGAAGCGCCAGGGCGCACCCGCAACCGAAGCCGAACGCGCGGATTATCTGGCGATCTGGGATACACTCATCGACGAACTCGCAACGGCCGAGAAGAACCTGCTGCTGCGCGACTTCCACTCGCCGAATATCATCTGGAGACCGCATGCGACGGGCGTCGAACGGATCGGCCTCATCGACTTCCAGGACGCCATGATCGGCCCCACGGCTTATGATCTCGCCTCGATCGTCCAGGATGCGCGCGTAACGATCGAGCCGGGCCTCTTCCGGCAACTGATGGATGATTATCTGGGGCTTCGCCGCGCACAGTGCGGTTTCGACGAAGCCGGCTTCATGAGGGCCTGGGCAATCATGTCGGCGCAGCGCAATTGCAAGCTTGCCGGTCTCTGGGTGCGCTTGTTGCAGCGCGACGGCAAGCCGGGCTATCTGAAACACATGCCGCGCACGCTTGCCTATCTGAACGTCGCGCTAGAGCATGAAACGCTTGCCCCCTTGCGCGATTGGTGCACAAGGGCTGGAATAGGCCAGAGCGAATCATAAGTTCCGGATCAGAATGACCATCAGACAAGCCATGGTACTGGCCGCGGGTCTCGGAACCCGCATGCGCCCGATCACCGATACGATCCCGAAGCCGCTGGTGAAGATCGACGGCAAGCCGATGATCGACTACGCGCTGGATTCACTGGTGGCGGCCGGTGTCGAACGGGCCGTCGTCAACGTCCACCACTTCGCCGATCAGATGCTCGACCATCTCAGGAACTACCGCGGCCTCGACATCATCATTTCCGACGAGCAGGACGCTCTGATGAATTCCGGCGGCGGGCTTGCGAAGGGCCTGACATTACTTAACCGCAACAATGTCTTCGTCATGAATGCCGATCTCTTCTGGATCGGCGAGCAGCCGGGGCGACCGACCAACCTGCAACGCTTAGCCGGATTCTTCGATAGTGAACGCATGGACATGGCGCTGCTTTGCGTTGGGATCGAGGATACGACAGGTCACAACGGCAAGAATGACTTCAGCCTCGCAACCGATGGCCGGCTGACGCGTTATCGCGACGATCCGTCCAATCCCGTTGTCTATGCCGGAGCGATCGTCATGAACCCGTCGCTGCTCGACGATGCACCGAAGGATGCCTTCAACCTCAATATCTATTTCGACAAGGCGATCGCGCGCGGACGGCTTTTCGGCATGGTGCTCGAAGGCCATTGGTTGACTGTGGGAACGCCGGAGGCAATCGGCGAGGCGGAGGAAACGATCCGCAGGTTGCGGGCGTTTGCCTGAGCCATGGCAGAGCGGCACCAGCCACGCATCCTGACAATCCCGGCGGGCCTCCCCTTCCTGAAAATGCTGGCGACGACGCTTTGCGATGGCCGACTGACGCCGCTTTTCCAGCACGAGGCCGATGATCCGCTGTCGCTCGCCAAGGTGACGATCTACCTGCCGACCCGGCGCGCCGTGCGTGTGCTGCGCTCGGAATTCGTCGACCTGCTCGGCGGCCACTCGGCCATCCTGCCGGTCATCCGTCCACTCGGCGAAACCGACGACGATAGCGGCTATTTCGACGAGGTGCTGCCGGCAACGATCGATCTCGCCCAGCCGCTGTCGAATACCGCCCGTCTGCTGGAGCTGGCGCGCCTGATCCTTGCCTGGCGAAACAAGCTGCCGGAGATCGTCCGCCACATCCATTCGGACTCGCCGCTCGTTGCGCCGGCAAGTCCGGCGGATGCGATCTGGCTCGCCCGCAACCTTGCGGAGCTGATCGATTCCATCGAGACCGAGGATCTCGACTGGTCCGAATTGTCGAAACTCGACACCGGCGACTATGCCGCCTGGTGGCAGCTGACGGCGGAATTTCTGCAGATCGCCAGCGCTTTCTGGCCGGAGCGGCTTTCCGAACTCGGCAAATCCTCGCCGGCGCGGCACAGAAACGCCATTCTCCGGGCCGAAGCAAGCCGGCTTTCGGCGACGAAACCCGCCGGACCGATCATCATTGCCGGTTCGACGGGTTCCGTTCCCGCCACCGCCGATCTGATCAACGCCGTCGCCCATCTGCCTGAAGGCGTGATCGTGCTTCCGGGTCTCGATCTCTCCATGCCCGAAAGGCACTGGCAGATGGTCGCGCCGGAACTGACGCCCGGCCAACATGCCAATCCGGCAAGCCGGAGCCATCCGCAGTATGGTGTGTCGTCGCTGCTCAAGCGGCTGAAGCTGACGCGGGCCGACGTCATGCTCCTCGATAGGCCGGAGGCCGATCTCGACCGGCGCGCCGAAATCCTGTCGCGCGCACTTGCGCCGGCGGAGGCGACCAGCGACTGGGGGGCGTGGAAGAACGACCTGCCGGCAGGTGCGCTATCTTCGGCCTTCTCCGATGTCTCGCTGATCGAAGCCGCCAATGAGCGCGAGGAAGCAACCGCAATTGCCGTCGCACTCCGGCTGGCGTTGGAAAGACCTGGACAGGATGGCGAAAGCCGGGCAGCACTCATCACTCCGGACCGCAATCTCGCGCGGCGGGTGATGGCCGAGCTCTCCCGCTTCGGCATCCTCGCCGACGATTCGGCGGGCACGCCACTTTCGGCCATGCCGCAGGGCACCTTGCTGCAATTGTTGCTGGAGGCAGCGCTGCGGCCGGGCGATCCAGTGGCGATCGTCTCGCTGCTCAAACATCCGCTTGCCCGCTTCGGGCTAGAACGCGACGCCTTGATTTCCGCTACCGAGGCGCTCGAGCTGCTGGCGCTGCGCGGCGGCGTGGCAGAGGTTGATATCAGCACGCTGGAACCGCTGCTCACTCGCCAACTTGCCGAACAGGCCCTGGATAGGCATGCGCCGCAATGGCGAAAAGCGCTTTCGCCTGAGGCCGCCGACGCCGCATACGGCCTCGCCCGGCGGGTCGCACAAGCGACCGAGCCTCTAGCTTCGGCGCTGGTGCGGCACCGGCCGGAAGATCGCGGAAGAACAGTGCGCTTCACATTGTCCGAATGGGCGGAGCGCACCGGCCGTTCGCTTGAAGCGGTCGCGGTCGATCCGCAAGGCAATCTCGCCGAACTCTGGTCTGGTGAAGCGGGAGATGCACTCGCTGCCCTGCTCGGTGAAGTGATCGACACGGACGGCCAGATGGAGGCCGACGGGCCGCAATGGATCGACATCATGGCAGCCCTTGCGGCCGGTCATGCGGTGAAGCCGCGCGCGCTCAGCCATCCCAGGCTCTTCATCTTCGGCACGCTGGAAGCCCGACTGCAGAGCGTCGATACGTTGATCCTCGGCGGCCTGAACGAAGGCACCTGGCCGGGGCAGACCGCCAACAATCCCTTCATTCCGCGAATGATGAAGACGGAGATCGGCCTGGAGCCGCCGGAGCGGCGCATCGGCCAGCTGGCGCATGATTTCGAGATGGCAAACGGCACGCGCCATGTGATCTATGCGCGCGCGCTGCGCCAGGGTTCGACGCCGACCGTCGCCTCGCGTTGGCTGCAGCGGCTGCTGGCGCTCGGCGGAGAGGCGTTCGAAGCGGAATTGAAGGGACGCGGCAACCGGTTTCTCCAGTGGGCCAGTCTCATCGATCGGGGAGATGGTCAGGCGCCGGCGCTGCGACCTTCGCCGAAACCGCCGCTGGCGCTGCAACCAAAATCCTATTCCTTCAGCGAAGTCGGCCGGCTGCGCCGTGATCCCTATGCCATCTATGCCCGCCGTGTGCTGCGGCTCGACCCCGTCGACCCGTTCAATCGCGACCCAGGGGCGGCCGAACGCGGAACGCTCTACCACAAGATCATCGACCGGTTCATTCGCGAGGCTCACATCGCCGGCACGCCGGATGCGGCAGCGGCCATGGAGGCCATCCTTTCCGAGCTTTTCGACATGGAGCAGCTGCCGCCGCATATCGATGCCGTGTGGCGGCCGCGCTTTCGCGCGGTGGCCGGCGTCTTCCTCGAATGGGAGGCCGGACGGCGACATGGCATCCGGAAAACGCTGACGGAAGTGCGGGGCGGCATGGAGCTGGAGTCGATCAATATCCGGCTCACCGGCGTCGCAGACCGGATCGACGTCACCGGACCAAACGCCGCCGATATCATCGACTACAAGACCGGCTACAATCCCTCGCCCACGCAGGCACGCGTGCTTCTCGATCCGCAGCTTGCGCTCGAAGCGGCGGCCTTGAGCGCCGGCGCCTTCCGCGATGCCGGCAGCCTCGTGCCGCAGGACCTTCTCTATGTGCGTCTGCGTCCGGGAAGCCGCTTCCAGGTCGATACGGTCAACAACGAGAGCTCTGCCCGCAGCGACAAGGCGAAATCGGCGATGGATCTCGCGGCCGAATCGATCGATCAGTTGGTCAAATTCGTGGGGTTGCTGCAATCCAACGAAAGGGGCTTTACCTCCCGGCTGATCCCGGCCCAGCAATTCGATTTCGGCGGCGACTACGATCATCTTGCCCGCGTCTCCGAATGGTCAACGGCCGAAACCGAAGAGGGCGGTGATGAGTGATGTGACCGCCCTTCCCAACGGCGACGATCCGGGCGCCTGGATCGGCTGGACGACGATCCAGCAGGCGATTGCCTCTGATCCGCTGCGTTCGGCATGGGTCTCGGCCAATGCCGGTTCCGGCAAGACGCATGTACTGACACAGCGCGTCATCCGGCTGCTGCTTGCCGGTGCGCGGCCTTCCGCCATTTTATGCCTCACCTATACCAAGGCCGCGGCGTCCGAAATGTCGAACCGCGTCTTCGAACGGCTGGCGGAATGGGTGGTGCTTGACGATGAAGACCTCGGCCGGCGGATAACGCAGATCGAGGGTACCGCTCCCGACGGACTGAAGCTCGCCGAAGCTCGCCGGCTGTTTGCCAAGGCGCTGGAGACACCCGGCGGACTGAAGATCCAGACGATCCATGCCTTTTGCGAGGCGCTGCTGCATCAGTTCCCGCTTGAAGCCAACGTTGCCGGACATTTCTCGGTTCTCGACGATCGCGCGGCGGTGGCACTGCTTTCCGATGCGCGCCGGGCGCTGCTGACGGCAACAGCGCCGGAGGAAGACAGCGCGCTTGCCGAGGCATTCGCCTATGTGCTCAATCTCGGCGACGAATCCGGACTGGAGAACCTGCTCGGCGACATCGTCGCCAACCGCAACGCCATTCGTCGTTTCACGGCGACGGCTGAACAGCAGGGCGGTGTGGAGAAGGTCCTGCGCAAGAGGCTGGGTCTCGCCGCTGGTGACACCGAAAGCCGGATCGCAGCGCAATATTGGCCTTTGCCGGAGCTTTCGGGCGGCACGCTGGAGCTTTATCTCTCGCTTGCCGACCAGAAGGGCGGTGCGAAGGCGCAGGAGGTTGCCTACGGCCTCAGGCTCGCTGGGCGGGAGCGCGATGAGGCAAGGCGCGCTGAGTTTCTAGAGAAAATCTTTCTGACCGTGAAGGGCGAGCCCAAGGCGGACTCGCAATTCTTCGTCAAGGCCATGCTTGCCGAGGCACCGCAGCTGGCGAGCGCCATCGCCATTGCCCGCGCGCATGTCGCAACAAGCCGCGACCGGCTGAAACTGATGCGGATGTACGGCGCCACGCATGCAGCACTCGTGCTCGCCGACCGGCTGAACCACGACTACGAGGAGCTGAAGAAGCAGCGCAGCCAGCTTGATTTCGAGGACCTGATCACCCGCACCGCCGACCTTTTGACGAAAAGCGGCGTCGGTCCCTGGGTCCACTACAAGCTCGATCGGGGTATCGATCATATCCTCGTCGACGAGGCGCAGGATACCAGCCCGATCCAGTGGAGCGTCATCCA
>Ga0102590_1001309_pt1 | contig 38767 bp, 44 predicted proteins | sample AraplaMF_Col_mMF_FD_76859 | JGI IMG/M metagenome (GOLD analysis project Ga0102590, IMG submission 76859) | Arabidopsis root microbial communities from the University of North Carolina, USA - plate scrape MF_Col_mMF | ecosystem: Host-associated > Plants > Roots > Endosphere | place: USA... | reverse complement strand
TCGAACGTCGTCCGGGGGAGCGCCCGCCCTGCTCAGCGGCGTCCGTGCCGGGCCGGGACTTCACCCTCAGGCGTACAGGCCGCCGAGAAAGGCGGACAGATTGGCCACCATCCGGTCGATCTGCTCGCGCATGCCGAGGGTCTCCTCGAACCGCAGCCCGGCCTCGGGCACCTTCTTGCCGCGTACATAGAGGGAGCACGTCAGGTCGGTGCACATGTAGACGCCCACCGAGTTGCCCTCGCGCCCAGCCGCTCCCGCCTTGCGCGCCGTCATCAAGGAGACGCCGCTTCCGGGGTGGGTCGTCAGGCAGAGCGAGCACATGCTCCGGTGCAGAAAGCCGCGTTGCGACGACGCAGAGCGCAGTGCGACGCCGACGAGCCGGTCGGCGTGCTCGGTGACCAGATAGCTGCGACCAGGTGCACCGAGGTCGCGCCAGCCCAGGAAGTCCAGGTCGGCCCAGGGGCGTTCGTCGAGGTCGCGGGGTATCGGCAGACGACTTGCATCGCCCTTCGAGCAGTTGATGAAGGAGTTGCGGATGTCCTGCTCGGAGAGTGGTCTCATGGGGATTCCTCCTGGGGGCCGTACAGGAACCTAGGGGTATTAGGTTCACGGCTAAGCTACCTAGCTCCATAGGGGGAGAGCGAGTGGATTTCTCGTACGACGGGGCACTCGATGCAGCCGCACGGCGGGCCCTGCGCCATGTCGCGGCCAGGTCCTCGGGGCCCGGGGTGAACAGAAGCCTGCGGCTGACGCTCAACTTCCACCCCGACCGGATCGTGCGCGGGCGGCCGATTCTCCACGCCATGGCGGAGGACGGCGTGTACCGCTCGCAGTTCGTCACCGGCATCAGCAACGGCGGGCTCACCGCCCACCCCGGCGGGGACCGCTGGCGCTGGGAGAGCCGGATCTTCGGGCAGGCCTACGACGACGCGCCCGCTCACGAGCGCCCCGTGTACGGAGCACTGAACTTCCGTCGTCAAGTGGTCGGCGCGGCGCCCCGCTTCGGCTCCTCCCACTTCCGGCTGACCGCCGCGGTGCTCGACAGGGCCACGTTCTGCTACCCGGACAGCGCGGCCGAGCCGGCCCATTTCGGGGTGGCCGCCGGAATGAGCCTGATCGAGCCGGCCGAGGCCGACGACCAGGACGCCCTCAACGACTACATCGAGGCCCAGGTGCACGGACCCGTCGTGCTCGAGCGGGACGTGGAGGCACTGGTCCTGGACGCCGGCTACCGAGGCACCCCGGTCGAGACCGCGGCCCGGCGGCTCCCGTGCCCGGTTCGGTGGCACCCCGGATACCGGCTGTCCGTCGCGGAACTGCGCCGCCACGCGGACTACCGCGGCGCGGAGTACGTCGAGCTGGGGGAGCGCATCGCCGAGTTCGGGCATCTCGATCCCCGGATCATCGGAGACGCCGCGCGCACGGGCCGGTACGAGGTGCAGGACCTGAAGATGGTGTGGCACTGCCTGGCCCGCTTCGGGGCGCCCGCGGGCGCCGGGACGGCGGAGACGGAACGGCCTGCCGCCGCCACCGCCGTCCCCGCCCCGGAAGGCGACCCGGCCGGTGCCCAGGCGGGATCCGTCGGTACCGGCGCGACGCCGGCCGCTGTCACACCCCCGCCCTAGGGTGGCAGGCATGGACACCACTGACACGCTGCGGGTCAGGCTCGAGCCCTGGGCGGAGGGCGACTTCTGGCTGCTGCGCAGGACCAACTCCGCGGAGATGACGGAGCACCTCGGCGGCCCCGAGACCGAGGAGCAACTCGAGGTACGCCATCGGCGCTATCTCACGCCGGGAGCCGGACGGATGTACCGGGTCGCGCTCGCGCAGACCGGTGAGACGGTGGGGTCCACGGGATTCTGGGAGAGGGCCTGGCGGGACACGACCGTGTGGGAGACCGGGTGGGGGGTACTGCCCGAGTTCCAGGGGCGGGGCCTCGCCGCGCGGGCGGCCCGTGAGATCGTCCAAGCGGCGAGGGACAGCGGGACGCACCGGTATCTGCACGCCTTTCCCGACGTCGGGAACGACGCGTCGAACGCCGTGTGCAGAAGAGTCGGTTTCGATCTGCTCGGACCGGTCGCGGTCGAGTACCCGAAGGGGCACTGGATCACGTCCAACGACTGGCGGATCGATCTCGGCCGCCCCTGAAGCCGCCGCCCGTCGAGCGCAGGGACGGTCAGAAGCCCTCGGTGGGCTGCCCCGCCCCGGCGTTCACCTCCGCCTCGATCTCACGAAGCGGCCTGCCCTGCTCCTTGGCATACTCGGTGATCGCGATCTGAAGGTCGCGGTCGAGGTCCCGCCAGGCCCGCAGTGCGGTCTCGTACAGATCGGTCTGCTGCTTGGTCCAGGGGGTGGCGGTGGGCGGACCGTATTTGTCGCGCAGTTCGTCGGCCTTCGACTGCGCGTCGTTCGCCGCACGCCGCATCTCCACGAGTTCTTCAAAGGTCGTCGCCACGGCCCCGGATACTAGGCCCGGGTCGACGGGACCGGCCTCTCGACCCGCACGCCCGGCACCGAGATCGACCGGTCGGCCCTAGGGTCGAACCACCCGGCCGCGTGAACCTGTGAGCACGGACAAGGGAGTATGTGGGCGAAGGCTCACCTGGCAGAGTGACTCCCGACGTGAGCGGGGGCCCGCGTGGACGGCGACAAGTGGGCCCGGAGTCCCGGCGGGGCCGGAACGGCGCAGCGGCATGGTGACCGGTGACACGTGCACCCATCCGCACCCCATCGTCCTCATGTCTTAAATTAGGGTCTGATTTAAGACGGCGAGGAACGCGTGTTCCAGCCCGGCGCAGGGGTATCGTGCAGGTCGGGAAGGGTCGGAGGGAGCCACATGGGCGGGCGGAACGGGCGCACCGTGCGCGATCTGCGCCGGGGCAATCGCGCCGAGGTACTGCAGCGGCTGTATTTCGACGGCCCGATGAGCCGTTTCGAACTCGGCCCGGCGACTGGTCTGAGTTCCGGTTCGATCAGCAATGTGGTCGCCGAGCTCGTCGCGGACGGACTGGTCGAGGAGGCCGGCAGCGTCGACTCCGACGGCGGCCGTCCGCGCACCCTGCTGCGGGTCGCTCCCACCAGCGGCCACATGATAGGCGTCGACGTCGGCGAGACCCGTGTCCGTGTCGAACTGTTCGACCTGGCCCTGACGGAACTGGCCCGCACCGAACGACCCCTGGAGCATCAGCGGTACGACGTCGAAGTCGTCGTCGGCCACATCCGCGACGGGATCGACGAGGTCCTGGCCACGGCCGACATCGCCCCCGAGCGGCTCCTCGGCGTGGGCATCGGTGTGCCCGGCATAGTGGCCGGCACTCAGGACCTGGGGGCCGTCGTGCACGGCCAGACCATCGGCTGGGACGCCGTCCCGGTCGAATCCCTGCTCCGCTCCACCTGCCGGCTCCCGGACTCCGTCCCCTTCTTCATCGACAACGGTGCCAAGACCCTGGGTCAGGCCGAGATGTGGTTCGGGGCCGGACGCGGCGCCCACAACGCGGTCGTGGTCCTCTTCGGCTCCGGTGTCGGCGCGTGCCTCGTCACCGAGGAAGTGGGCAGTGGCCGGGCCGTGGAGTGGGGCCATCTGACGGTACGGGTCCGGGGGCGCCGATGCCGCTGCGGTGCCCTCGGCTGTCTGGAGGCCTACGCGGGTGCGGAGGCGCTCCTGGACCGCTGGCGCGAGCAGGGCGGGCGGCCGCCGCAGAACACGGACGAGGAGACCGCGCTGACCGCCATGCTGGCCGCGGCCTACCCGCCCGAAGGCACCGAGGCCGACCCGGTCGCGCTCGCTGTTCTGGAGGAGACCGCCGAGTACCTGGGCGCGGGACTGTCGGATCTGATCAACCTCTTCCAGCCCGAGCGGATCCTGATCGGCGGCTGGGCCGGCCTCCAGCTGGGGGCCCGGTTCCTTGCCGCGGTGCGCCGCTACGCGACGTCGTACGCCCTGCGGTATCCGGCGGAGCGGGTCTCCATCGACCTCGGCAGGCTCGGTCCGGACGCCGTGACGGTCGGCGCGGCCATCCTGCCGCTCGCCGACTTCTTCGCGCGTGGCGGCCGTCGCGCGGAGCCCGCGACCGAAGGGCGGCCGCCCGCATGGCGGACGGCACTGGAGGAGCGGTCGCCGCGCTGACCGGCCGGACCGTGCCGATGCGGTGATCACGGTTGCCTCCCAGGGGTTTGGTCGATGCCCCTCGCGGTACTCGCGGCCTCGCCCGGCAAGGGGGCCGCGTGGGTTCGCGACCCCCCTCTCGGGGCGAGGAAGAGGAGGACGCCGTGACCGATCGGCGGCAGGAAGGTCCCGGGGAACGCTCCGGGCCCATCCCGCGGGACATGCCGGACCAGCAGGCCCGCGAGGAGGAGGACCCCTGGGACGCCCGTCCAGGACGGGGCCCCGGGAAGAACGCCGAGGACGAACGCGCCGACGACGTGCCCGACACGGACGAGGCGGGCACCGGCCGGCGGGGTGGTCCCCGTTCCCGCACGGTCCACCCCGACCACCCGGAACCGGACGAGCCCTCCGGCTGACCCCGTGCGGGGAGCGGCGGCGTAAACGCCGCTCCCGACCGCGCGGAGCGGGCGGCTCGCCCATGCGAGCGACCGACATGCCGCGCGCGGGATCATCCGGTCACCCTGGATAGGCTGACCGGGTGGGATGGTCCAAGGGAGAACGGCCGGGCGCGACGGCCACCGCGCTCATGCCTGCCCGTGCGCACGGCTGCGGGCCCGGCCGGGACCGGTGCGGCACCGGTCCGAAGGCGGTGGCCCGATGACGGACTTCGAGGCGATCGACGCCCTGCTGGCCGGTGCCCGGGAAGAGGCGCCGCTGCCGCCCGCCGGTGAACGGCGCGCGCTGCGCGAGGAGTTGAATCTGTCCCAGGCGCAGGTGGCCCAGGCACTCGGCGTGGGCCCGTCCACGGTCGGGGGCTGGGAAGCCGGCCGCGACCCGAGCGGCGAGGTACGTGACAAGTACGCGTACTTCCTCGAAGGCGCCCGTACGAAGCTGGCGGAGCGGGCCACGGCCCGGCCGGCCGGGCACGAGCCGCCGACGGCCGAGGACGAGGAGGGCGGTCCGCAGGCGTCCCCGCACGACGGCGACGGCGACGACGGCGACGACGGCGAGGCGCTGCACAGAGAGCAGCCGTGCGTACTGTGCGGTCGGCCCGCGCGTCATCAGGTCGCGGGATTCCCCCAGCATCTGGACCCGGGGGAGTGCGGCACCGCGCCGACCGGGGAGAGCGACGCGCGGACTGGCAGCGAGTCCGCCGGGACCGTGAGGGTGGTGCCCGCCGGCCGCCGTGTCCGGACGGCCGACGAGTCTCCCGACCCGATCCGTGAGGCCGTCGCGGCCGCGCTGGCCGCACACTTCGGAGATGTGGAGGCGGCGACGGCGGCCCTGGTCGCACGAGCCATCCCCGACGCGATGGCGTTGCTGGACGGGACACGCAGGGGCGGCCGCTACGACATCGTGGCGCACCCCTGGATCCCGGACATCCTGCGCAAGCAGACCGCACGCGGCCCGGACCGGATCTGGGAGGCCCGACCCAAGTGGGCACGGCCCGAACTGCCCACCGGCCGGCACCAGGTGACGGCCCTCGACATCAACGGCGCCTACCTGTCCGCCCTCAAGACCCACCTGCCCATCGGCCAGTTGGAGCACTCCAGCGGCTTCGGCCACGACCGCAGGCGAGCAGGCGTCCACCTGATCACGCCGCCGGTGTGGGAGCACGACGCGGTGCTGCCCAATCCTCTCGGCAACCGCGACGAGCCGGGTCCGTTGTGGGTCACCGAGCCGACCCTGCGGCTGCTGTTGCGGCTGTCCGGTCCGAAGTACGCACTGTGCGATCCGCCCGAGATCCATGAGTCGTTCACCTCCGGCGCGACCGAGAACCTGCTGGAGAAGTTCCGCGTCGCGCTCAAGGAGGCCCGGGAGCGGGCCATCGCCGAGGAGGACGAGGTGACGGTGGAGTATGTGAAGGCCATGTACTCCAAGTTCGTGTCCACGATGGGCGAGTCGAACTACAACCGGGAGCTGTACCGCCCCGACTGGATGCATCTGATCCGCTCCCAGGCCTTCGCCAACCTCTGGATGAAGGCGTACAAGGCCCATGAGGAGGGGCTGGTCGTCGTCCGCGCGATGGGCACGGACGAACTCCATGTGCTCGGGGAGTGGCGGCGTGTCTTCCCGGAAGGGCGCGGCGTTTCCGAGGTGAAGGTCAAGGACACGTACACCGTGGGCTGCGACACTGATCCCGTCGCCGCGGACGAACACGGCGACTGAAGGGGAGAGGAGCGCGAGTGCCGCAGCACACCGGCGACTTCGGCGCGTACGGCGCCCGGGGCGTCAAGGGCAGCGAGGCGGTGGCCCGCCAACTGGACACGCTCGCGGGCGGGATCGCGACCCCGGTGACGACGCGGCGTGGCCTGCTGGCCCGGCTGCACTACCTCACACGCACGGAGCACGCGCGTGCCGCGGCCCGCGAGGCAGGGCTGACGGTCACCGATCGCACGCTAAAGGCATGGCTGGCGGGCGGGCGCAGTCCGTCGCGGCCCAATCTCGAGCGGATCGAGACGGCGTACCGTGCGGTCCGCCGCCACAACGTCGCCCGCTATCTCCTCGGCCGGCTCAACCGTGAGGGCCGCGGCACCCGGGTCGAACTGCATCCGCTGAACCAGTCCCAGGTCCCCCGCCCCCGCCAGCGGTTCGTGGAGTTCCGCACCCTCAACGTCCGGCACTGGGACGCCATCGTCCGCGCCTGGACAGAGGGCGACCTCCAGGCCCTCGACGACGCCTGGACCGACCAGATCGTCGATCTGGGTTCGCAGTGGGGCCAGTACGAGTACGTGACCAACGTGGGCTTCGCCGCCTGAAGCCCCCGCAGTCATGACGTGTGAGGTGACCGACCGCCGACGCGGCGCACACGAGCATGGAGGACGTCCGCACGATCCGACTGCGTAAGGACGTTTCATGCCGTACTTCGAAAGCCCGGCCGACGGCACGCGGCTCCATCACGTCGACTACGGTCCGGCCGACGGACGCGTGGTCGTCTTCGTGAGCAGTACCTATCTGGGCACGGAGATGTGGGAGTACCAGATGGTGCAGCCGGCCGAGGCGGGTTACCGCTGCGAATGATCGCCGAGTTCGACCCGCCCGTCCTCACCCTTGCCGACCGACTCGTCGCGGACATCCGGGAGTTCATGGCGGGGGAGTGAGGGGCCGGCCGGGGCGCGGCCGGCCCCGGTCCCTCAGGAACGGGACGCGAACGCGTCGACGCCGGTGAGTTCGGCGGACAGGGCCCACAGGCGCGCCGCCTGCTCCGGGTCGGTCGCCCAGTCCTTGACGCCGGTGCGCGAGCCGTCGGGCGCAGCGGGCTCCGCGATCTCGCAGTCCTCGCAGTACACCCCGCCGAGGCCCGCGAGCCGGGGGGAGGTGGCGGCCCACAGCTGGGTGGCCGCACCCTGCTGCGGTGTCTTGAAGGCGTCGGGGTCCACCAGGGCGCCGGTCTCGTCGATCCAGCCGCGCTCGATCATCTCCTCCTTGGCGAGGTGACGCTGCAACGGGGTGAGGATTCCGCCGGGATGGAGGGCGAAGGCGCGGACACCGTGCTCCCGGCCGAGCTTGTCGAGGTGCACGGCGAACAGGACGTTCGCCGTCTTCGCCTGACCGTATGCCCCCCACTTGTCGTACCCCTGCCGCCAGTGCGGGTCCTCCCAGCGGATCCCGGAGTTGTGGTGGCCGGTGGACGACACCGACACGACCCGCGCCCCGCCCTGCCGCATCGCCGGCCACAGGTGGTTGACCAGCGCGTAGTGCCCGAGGTGGTTGGTGGCGAACTGGGCCTCCCAGCCCGGTCCCACCCGGGTCTCCGGGCACGCCATGACGCCGGCGTTGTTGATCACGATGTCGATCGCGCGGTCGGAGGTCAGGAACCGCTCGGCGAAGGCCCGCACGCTCTGCAGGTCACCGAGGTCGAGTTCGTCCACCTCGACCCGCTCGAGGCCCGCGAGTGCCTCCTCGGCGGCGGCGCGGCGCCGAGCGGGGACGACGACCCGGGCGCCCGCCCTGCTGAGTGCCCGGGTCGTCTCCAGACCCAGTCCGGAGTAGCCGCCCGTCACCACCGCGAGGCTGCCGGAGAGATCGATCCCCTGAAGTACCTCGTCCGCGGTGCTCCGGGCACCGAAACCGGATCCGATCTTGTGCTGTGCAGTGCTCATACGGCGCACGCTACGAATTCGAGGGCGCTCGAAGTCAAGCCCGGGTCACCCCTGTGGAGCACGGGCAGGAAGAAGCCCCGACCGCGACGGGGGAATCACGGTCGGGGCAGCCGATGGTGGGTGCGGACGGCGGTCGCCTCTCGGCGAAAGGCTCCACAGGGCTTCAGCCGAACGATCTTCCCTGTGGGCGAGAGATGAGGCCCGGGGACACTGTTCCGTCCGCTCCCACGCCTGGTTCAACGGGAAACTATCGATCGGTGTTCCGGGAAACCCGTGATGTCCCTGTGATCTGCCTCACCGCCCTTGGTGACCAGAACTCCTAGGTGTCCGGCGCCAGTGGGCTGTCCGCCAGCATGGCGAGCAGGTGCGACGGGTCCCGGTAGATGGCCCGGGCTCCTGCCTCCCGCAGGTCCGCCTTCGGTATTCCGCCCGACAGCAGGCCGATGCAGGTGACCCCGGCCCGCGTCCCGGCTTGCATGTCCCATACGGTGTCGCCCACGAACACCGCTGCCTCGGGTGGGACACCGGCCAGTTCCAGGGCGTGTTCGACGGGCTCGGGCGAGGGCTTGCCGGCCTCCACGTCGTCGGCGCTCGCCGTCGCCGCGATGGCGTCGTCCGCGGCGATGGCCTGGCGCAGCGCCGACAGCTCCCGGCCGCCGGCCGAGGTGGCGAGCACGACGTTCCAGCCGTCCTGGTCGAGTCTGCGCAGCAGCCGCCCGGCGTCCTTGAGGGGCGGCAGACGGTCGAAGAACGTGCCGTACAGCGCGGTGTGCGCAGAGACGAGCAGGTCTATTTCGTCGCGGTTCCGGCGGCCCAGCAGGTGTGCGATCAGATCCTCCGAGCCGAGGCCCACCGACCGGTGGATGGCGTGCATCGACACCCGGTGACCGGCCTGACGGAACGCCTCCCACCACGTCGTGACGTGCAGATGATTGGTGTCGACGAGGGTGCCGTCGACGTCGAACACGGCCGCCCGTCCCATGCCCAGTCCTCCCTCGTGTGGGGGGTCGGGTACCACGTCAGGGCCCCGCCACACGTGTGGGCGCCGTCCGCTCGCGCGTCCAGGCCAGCAACTCCTCGGCCGTCCAGGTCGTGATCACACGCTCGGGGGGCACCCCGCACTCCTCGGCCCGGGCGCAGCCGTGGATCTGCCAGTCCAGCTGGCCCGGAGCGTGGGCGTCGGTGTCGATCGAGAACAGCGTCCCGGCCTCGACCGCCTGCCGCAGCAGCCGCCGCGGCGGATCCAGCCGCTCGGGCCGGCTGTTGATCTCCACCGCCGTACCGGACTCGGCGCACGCGGCGAACACCGCCTCGGCGTCGAACTCGGACTCGGGCCGCCCCCGCCCGGTCACCAGCCGACCCGTGCAGTGACCGAGCACGTCGGCGTGCGGGTTGCGCACGGCCGCGATCATCCGCCGGGTCATCGACCGCGCGTCCATGCGGAGCTTGGAGTGGACCGAGACCACCACGACGTCGAGCCGTTCCAGGAGAGCCGGCTCCTGGTCCAGCGAGCCGTCGTCGAGGATGTCGCACTCGATGCCCGTGAGCAGGCGGAACGGCGCCCATCGCGTGTTGAGCGCGGCCACCGCCTCCAACTGCTCCCGCAGCCGCTCGGCGGACAGCCCGCGGGCCACGGTGAGCCGGGGGGAGTGGTCGGTGAGCACGGCCCACTCGTGACCGAGCCGTGCAGCGGTCCGGCCCATCAGCTCGATCGGGCTGCCGCCGTCGGACCAGTCGGAGTGGAGATGGCAGTCGCCGCGCAGCAGAGCCCGCAGGCGTTCGCCGCCGTGCGCGAGGGGCGCAGCGGCCTCGAGCTCCAGCTTCTCCAGGTAGCCGGGGGTCTGCCCGGCCAGCGCCTCCCGCACCACCTGGGCGGTCGTCGGGCCGATGCCCTTGAGGGCCTCCAGCGTCCCGGCGGCGGCGCGCTCCGCGACGTCGTGCCGGGGCAGCGCGGACAGCACCTCTGCGGCCGTGCGGAAGGCCCGTACGCGATAGGTCGGGGCCCCGGCCCGCTCCAGCAGGAACGCGATCCGGTCCAGGGCTTCGACGGGCTCCATCGGCACCTCCTCACCCCAGCGTTGCCCAGCGTCGTGCGGCGCGCACGACGAGGGGGTCCGGGGGCGGCTTCACCCGGGTGGGTCAAGGCCCCGGACGGCCTGCCTGGCGGGGCGGGGCCGCCCCGACGTGCGGTAACCCACCCCCTGAGCCGCTGAGGTGCCGCAATGCGTTCTACCCTTTTTGCATGACAGAAATAGCAAGCCCGCACATCTCCCATCCACGCATCACCGTGCTCGGGGTCCAGCCCGGCACACCTCCGTTCCGGATCGTGGAGGTCGACGGCGAGATGGTTGGCCGGGCGAGGTCGCTCGTCGACGTGCTGGACGTGGCCTCGGAGGCCGGAGTCCCGGTCCACGATCTGGACGACCCCGAGGTGATCCGCTGGGTGGGCGGCGACAAGCTGACCTGGTACGTGCACTAGGCACTTGTCCCGTGCCGGGCGCACGGAGCGGCGCGGTGCGCCGTGGAGCCGGCCGTAGGCCGGCGGCGCCCTTGTCCGGCCGGCCCGTGTCGGGCGGTCGAGACGACTCCGTCCGCCCGCGGCGATCACGGGCGGACGGGATTTTCATCGTGGTCGTGCCAGAACGATCAGCCGACCGTCCACTTCTGGTTGGCGCCACCCGAACAGGACCAGATCTGCAGCCGGGTGCCGTTGGCGGAGTTGTTGTCCGTCACGTCCAGGCACTTGTTCGCCTGGGGGTTGACGATGTCGCGGGCCCCGGTGACCGTCCATTTCTGGTTGGGTCCTCCGGTGCAGTCCCACAACTGGACCTTGGAGCCGTCCGCGGTGCCGTTGCCGACGACGTCCAGGCACTTGCCGAGGGCGCGCACCGTGCCGTCCGAACCGACCGTCCACTTCTGGGCGGTGGTTCCGTTGCAGTCGTAGAGCTGGACCGCAGTGCCGTTCGCGGGGTTCGCGCCCGCCACGTCCACACACTTGCCCGCGAGCCCGGTGATCGGCGAACCGCTGCCGCCGGAGGTGTTGCTCGTCGTCACGGTCACCGAGTCCACGACGAGTTGCTGCGGGAACGCGGTGGAACCGTCGGGGTCGCCCGGCCAGTAGCCGCCGACGGCGAGGTTGAGGATGAGGAAGAACGGCTTGTTGAACGCCCAGGCCTTCCCGCCCAGATCCGCAGGGGTGCGCCGCTGGTAGACGTTGCCGTCGACGGACCAGGTGATCGAGTCGGGCGCCCAGTCCACGGCGAAGGTGTGGAACGCGTCGGCGAAGGCCTGGCCGTTCGGCAGTGAGTAGCCGGCGCCTATGCCGCCCGAGCCCGAGTATCCGGGACCGTGGATGGTGCCGTGGACGGTGGAGGGCTCGAAGCCGACGTTCTCCATCACGTCGATCTCACCGCTGTTGGGCCAGCCGACCTGCCCGATGTCGTTGCCCAGCATCCAGAACGCGGGCCACATGCCCTGCCCGCGCGGGATCTTCATCCGGGCCTCGACATGGCCGTACTGCGCCGTGAACTTGCCGGAGGTGTTGAGCCGGGCGGAGGTGTACTGGCAGGTGCCGTACCAGCACTGGTAGTTCGCGGGGTTTTCGCGGCGGGCCGTGATGACCAGATGGCCCTGCCCGTCCAGAGCGGCGTTCTTGTTGCCCGATGTGTAGTACTGCCGCTCGTGGTTGTTGACGTTGTCGCCGGTCTCGATCTGCCACTTGGAGGAGTCGACGGCCGATCCGGCGGAGCCGTCGAAGGTGTCGGAGAAGACGGTCGCATCCGCCGCCTCCGGTGCCGCATGGGCCGGGGCGGCGGTGAAGGCCGATGCGGCGAGTACCGCGGAGAGTGCGGCGAGCAGACATCTGCGGAGCAGACGCGGGGAGTTCATGACGCTCCCTTCCACGGCCACCCGGGGCACGGGTGGGCCGACTGAGGTGGGGGGTGCCGGCGCGGCCGCGGTCGCAGACCGCGCCGGATGGGTTCCGTGGGGCGCTGTTTAGCCTCTTGATTCAAGAGGTGAAGTAAGGGAACGTCAAGAACCTGGTACGGACCAACAGTCGGACTTGTCGAACGGCCCCATGCCGGGGCCGGCTCAGGCCCGGCTGCGCTCGCGGGCGTGCACGGCCCGGCCGAGCCGCTTCCCGAGGAGCAGGTAACCGAGCAGTGCGCCCGCGGTGTTGAGGATGACGTCGTCGATGTCGAAGGCGCGGCCCGTGATGACCGCACCCTGGACGAGTTCCACCGTCAGCATGACGATCGCGGTGACCGCGCCGACCCGCAGGATGCCCCGGGTCTTCGGGGCGAGGACCGGCAGGATGATGCCGAACGGCACCCCCAGCAGGATGTTCCCCCCGATCTGCTTGACGGCGTCCCGCGTGGCCGGTTGGTCCAGGTAGGCGCGCAGGGAGCTGCCCGGACGCAGATTGCTGTGGATGAGCTCCTGGGACGCGGGTGACGGCTCGAGCGTCATCCGGGCCAGTGCCACGGCGAACGCCACCATCGCCGCGAAGGCGAGCGCCATGGCCAGCAACCGAAGGGGGAGCGGGAGCGGTCGGCGCTTGCGTGGGGTCGCAGAAGTCCGGCGGCGTGCGGACTTCGCGCTTCGGGCGCCTATCGCTGTACGTGCCATCCAGCCCTCCCGTTTTCGTCTTCCCTCTGGGTAATTGGGCCTACCCCCGAAAGGGCCTCTGATGCCGGATCAACGGGCGGTCGGCCCAAGTCGATCGCCGGCGGTGAGGGCGGGATGCGCCGCCGTCGGTTTCCCTTCCCGCGGGCTGGGCACTCCGGGCGGCAGCCGCTCGCGCGCCGCAGCTCCACGGGCTTCGCGCAGTGCTTGGATGACATACCGGACATATCGCGACCGCGGTGGACGGAGGCAGTGCATGAACGCGCGTACGACGGGCCGGGTCGTACTCGAGGTCCTCGGCTGGTGGGCCGGCCTCACCCTGCTCTGGCAGGTGCTCATCAGTACCGCGGACACCCTGGAGTGGGTCGTCGGAGCGTCCGCCGCGCTCGTCGGCGCCCTCGCGGCGCGGGCCGCACGACGGGCGGTGGGCGCCCGGTGAACGGCTGGATCCTGACGGCCACCGTGGGGCTCGGCGCAGGCGTCGGAGCCACGGTGTGGGGTGTCGCGACCGGACCGCTGCGCCGCCGGGTCGTCGCCCAGAACATGTCCAGTGCGGTCGCCTGCCCCGGACTGCTGCTGCTCTCCCAGGGTTTCGGGCGTCCGGCATACCTCGACCTGGCCCTGCTCCTCGCACTGCTCGGCCCCGCCGGCACCCTCGTCTTCGCCCGGCTGCTCGCCGACGACCTGGCCGCGGACCCGCCCCACGCCCGCGCGGTCACCCTGGCCGCCGCGGGCTACGGGGCCGTGGTCGTCCTGGTCCTGTGCGCCGTGACCGGGCCGGGCCGGACGATGGCCAAACTCCTCGTCATCGGGGCGCTGTTGATCGGCGGCAACCTCGTGGCCTCCCGGGCCCTGTCCGGCGGATTCGCCGCGAGCCGCCGTGGATGAGCCGTTGATCGTCGTCGTACTGCTGCTGGTCGCCGCCTCGGCGACGGCTGCCGTCGCCGTCCGCGACCCCGTCCACCAGGCCCTCGTCCTCGCGGTGCTGGGCGTCGCCCTCGCCCTGTTGTTCACCGTGCTGCAGGCGCCCGACGTCGGTCTCTCGCAGCTCGCCGTGGGGTCCGTCCTGACCCCCCTCCTGCTGATGCTCTCGGTGCACAGGGTCAGACGGAGAGAGAAGGGCCGGAAGGGGAAGGCACGATGACGCGCGGCGTCCGGCTGATCGTTCTGGCCCTCGGCGGTGCGGGTCTCGCGGCCCTGCTCGTCGCCGCGTGTCTCGACCTGCCCGGCTTCGGCGGCACCTGGCACCCGTACGGCGACCGGGCCGTCGAGGCCTCGCTGTCCCGCAGGACCGCCAACGCCATCGCCTCCGTCAACTTCGACCAGCGCGCCTTCGACACCCTCGGAGAGATGAGCATCCTCTTCGCCTCCGTCGTCGGGACGGTCGTCCTGCTCCGCCAGACCCGCGACGAGAAGCGCGGGAAGCCGGAACCGGAGGAGGTCGCGCTCCCCGTCCGCCGCTACGCCCTGATCGTCCTGCCCGTCGCCGTCCTGAGCGGCCTGTACGTGATCGCCCACGGCCAGCTGAGCCCCGGCGGCGGCTTCCAGGGAGGAGTCGTCGCCGCGACCGCCCTGCATCTGCTCTACCTCGGCGCCGACTACCGAGCGCTCGAACGCGTCCGGCCGGTGGGCCTGTTCGAGGTCGGCGACGCGCTCGCGGCCTCCGCCTACGTGGTCACGGGACTTGCGGCCGTCCTCGCGGGCACGGCGTTCCTCGCCAACACCCTTCTTCCATACGGCACCTTCAACACCCTGGCGTCCGGGGGCACCGTGCCGCTGCTGAACGCCGCCATCGGCATGGAGGTCGCCTGCGCGGCCGTGGTCCTGCTCGCGCGCTTCCTCGACCAGGCGGTCGAGATCGAGAAGGAGAACGGGGAACGATGACCGTACTGCCGTACCTGGTGGCCGTCTGGATCTTTCTGATCGGCTGCTACGGCCTCGCGACCAGCCGCAACCTGATCCACGCGGTCGGCTGCCTCGCGGTCTGCCAGTCCGCGACCTATGTCCTGCTGCTCGCCGTCGGCTACCGCGACGGCGGCACCGCGCCCGTCTACTCCGACATCAAGCCCGGCTCCCGTCCCGTCGTCGACCCGGTCGTGCAGGCCCTCACCCTCACCGACGTCGTGGTCGGCGCCACGGTCACCGCGCTGCTGCTCGCCCTCGTCATGCAGGTGTCCAAACGCCATGGCACGGTCGACCCCGACGAGCTGCGGGAGTTGCGCGGCTGATGAACCATCTGCTGCCGCTCCTTGTCGCGGCTCCGGTCCTCGGCGCCGCCCTGCTGATCGCCTGCGGACGCCGGCTGCCGCGGGTGGCCGCCGAGAGCATCGGGTGCGCCGTCTCGGCGGGCACCGCGGGCCTGGCCGTATGGCTGTGCTTCGACTCCTCGCCGCCTCTGATCGAATGGGTCGGCGCCTGGACGCCGGTCAACGGCCGCAGCGTCGGCATCGTCCTCGTCGGGGACGGACCGGGGCTCGGACTTGCCGCGCTCGCGTCCCTGCTCACGGTGGCCGCGCTCGCCTACTCATGGCACTACTTCGACGTGTCGCCACGACGGCACGCGGGCTCCTTCCCCGCTCTCATGCTGCTGTTCCAGGGCGGTATGTGCGGCTTCGCGATCACGGGCGACCTGTTCAACGCCTTCGTCTTCTTCGAGTTGATGAGTGCCGTCGCCTACGCCCTGACCGGCACCCGCGTCGAGGAGGCCAAGGCGGTCCAGGGCGCGCTGACCTTCGGCGTGGTCAACTCCCTCGGCGCGTACGCCATGCTCATGGGCATCGCGCTGCTGTACGCGCGCACCGGCGAACTCACCATGACGCAGATCGGCCGCGGGCTCGACGCCCACGGCGGCCCCGACGCACTGACCCTCGCCGCCTTCGTCCTCGTACTGACCGGTCTGCTGGTCAAGGCCGCGGCCGTGCCCTTCCACTTCTGGCTGCCCGACGCGCACGCCGTCGCCCCCACCCCGGTGTGCATGCTGCTGTCCGGTGTCATGGTCGAACTCGGCGTCTACGGCGTCTGGCGCGTGTACGGGACCATCTTCTCGGGACCCGGCGGTATCCCGGTCCCCGACCTGGAACGGGCACTGGTCGTGCTCGGCGTCCTGACGGGGGTCGTCGGCGCCGTCATGTGCTGGTACCAACGGCATGTCAAACGCCTGCTCGCCTGCTCGACCGTCGCGCACACGGGCCTCTTCCTCATCGCCGTCGGCACCCTGCGACCCGAGTCCGACGACGGGGCGGCTCTGTACGTGCTCGGCCATGCGGGCGTGAAGGCCGCCCTGTTCGCCTGCACCGGCGTACTCCTCGACCGGTTCGGCTCGGTCGACGAGCTCGCGCTGCACGGCCGCGCCCGGCCGCTGCGCGGGGTGGCGGTGATGTACGTGATCGGCGGACTGGCGCTCGCCGGACTTCCACCGTTCGGCACGTCCCTGGGCAAGTCGGTCATCGAGGAGGCGGTGGGAGTGCCACTGACCGTGCTGTACGTCCTGGTGTCCGCGGTGACGGCCGGCGCCGTGCTGAGGGTGGCCGCACGGGTCTTCTACGGGCTCGGGCCCAAGCCGCACGGCGGCACCTCCTACGAGACCACGGGGACCGGTGAGGAGCCCGAGACCCGGCACCGGCTGAGCCGGATCCCGGACACCATGACCGCCGTTCCCGCCCTGCTGCTGGCCGCGTCCCTCGCGGTGGGCGTGGTCCCGGGCTTCGCCGGGTCCGTGGCGCACGCAGTCAACGAGACGGGGTCCGGCGGTGCGCCCGCCGCACCTCACTGGGCCGTGCCCGGAGTCCTGCTGGGACTGCTCTCCACGGCCCTCGCGGTCGGGCTGGCCGCGCTCGCCGTCACCCGCCAGGAACCGCTGGGCGAGCGGGGGTGGACGCTGCCCCTGCGCCGAATGCAGTCCGGGCACATCGGGGACTACGTGGCGTGGGTGCTGGCGGGCGCGGCACTGCTCGGGGCGCTCGTCCTGCCGGGACTCCCGGCGGGCTGAGAGCGCCCCGAGCATCGCTCAGGTGCCGTAGGACACCCTCACCTCCTTGAAGCCCAGGGACTTCAGCAGTCCCTCCAGCATGCTGGTGGTGTTCGTCTCGGCGCGGTCGGTCAGCTCGCTGTCCTTGGCGGCCTCGCCGATGTGCTGGACGGCCAGCTTCTGCACGGCGCGTTCGCTGTTGGGGTTGTCCGAGAAGAGGTCGCCGAGGCGGTTCAGCAGACCGCGCTGCTTGGAGACGGCGTAGGAGCGGTCGGCGTCGAGGGCGGGCTTGCCCAGCGCGGCGTGGGGCAGCCGGAGCGTGGCGGACGTCCGGTCGTCGTTGACCGACACATCCTTCTCGCCGACCTTGCCGAGGTCGACGTAGGCGTCGACGGTTCCCGCACCCACGTAGAGCGTGCGGGTACCACGGATCGCCGACGGCAGGAACCTGGAGTCCTTCTCCAGATCCACGACCACCTGGAAGTTCCCGGACGCCGCCTCGTAGCGGCTCATGTCCTGTATGGACCTCAGCAGCGTGGGGCCCGACCGGTCGTGCGTCTCCGTGCCGAACAGGTCGCGCAGCCCCGGCAGCACGCTCAGCCGCAGCCCGGCGAACAGCACCGCGAGTACCGCGACGATGGCGATGACCGCCTTGGTCCACCCCGACATCGGGCGTTTCACGGACGTCGGTTCGGGGGCCTGCTTCGTGGACGTCGTCATGTCGACAGTCCTCCTTTCTGTATTCCGGGTGCCCGCCATGTCCCTTGCAGGAACACGGTGTTGGGGCTCGCAGAGGTCGACGGTAAGGGTGCGATGATCAGACGAGGACACCGCCGCCGCGGTTCCCCCGAAGACCCGGACGACCTGCGGTGTCCGGTGCGTCGAAGGGTCCGGTGGGCGATCTCCGGAGGCGGCCTCGGGAGGTGGTCAGTAGCATGTGGCGGCAGACCCATTTCCGATCATGGTCACGCCGAAACGTGCCGCGATCGGGTTGTGACAGGACCGGATCACGAGGACCGATCGTGCGAGGAGCGGATCGTGCGTGACATCGCCGTCTTCAGCGGCAGTGCCCATCCCCGGCTGGCTGCGGATGTCTGCACGCACCTCGGGGTGCCGCTCAGTCCGGTGCGGGTCAGCCGGTTCGCCAACGACTGCCTGGAGGTGCAGCTCCAGGCCAACTGCCGTGAACGAGACGTCTTTCTCGTGCAGCCGCTGGTCACTCCGGTGCAGGAACACCTCGTCGAACTGTTGCTGATGTGTGACGCGGCGCGTGGCGCCTCCGCGGGCAGGATCACCGTGGTCATGCCGCACTATTCCTACGCCCGCTCGGACAAGAAGGACGCCCCGCGGATCTCGATCGGCGGACGGCTGGTGGCCGATCTGATGGTCGCCGCGGGAGCCGGCCGGGTCCTCGCCATGACGCTGCACTCACCGCAGGTGCACGGCTTCTTCTCGGTGCCGGTCGACCATCTGCACGCCCGGCGCGAGCTGGCCGCGCACTTCCGCAAGTACGACCTCTCCCGGGCGACCGTCGTGTCCCCGGACCTCGGCAACGCCAAGGAGGCGGCGGCCTTCGCCCGGATGATCGGGGCACAGGTGGCGGCCGGCGCGAAGCAGCGCTACGCGGACGACCGGGTGAGCATCAGCGCCGTCATCGGTGATGTCGCCGGGCGGGACGTGATCGTGCTGGACGACGAGATCGCCAAGGGCAGTACGGTACTCGAACTCCTCGAGCGGCTGCGTGAGTCGGGGCCGCGATCGATCCGCCTCGCGTGCACCCACGGCCTGTTCGCGGCCGGTGCCCTCAAGCGGCTGAGCGAGCAGCCGGACGTCCTGGAGATCGTGTGCACGGACACCGTCCCCATCCCGGTGGAGGAGCGCACCGGGAAGCTGAAGATCCTGTCCATCGCGCCCGCCCTGGCCGAGGCGGTGCGCCGCATCCACAACGGCGAGTCCGTCAGTGCCCTGTTCGACGAGCCGCGGAGCGTCTAGTGCGGTGACCGCCCCTCAGTCCGGGCGCACTCGGCGCAGTGCCGAGGACGGCTCGGAAGCGGTGGGCCGAGCGGCAGCATGAGAATCCCGAGGCATCCGAAGCCGTCGACGCGGCAACACGGCGAATCCGGGTCTTCACGAGCCCCGCAGCGTAGGGGAGTTGTCAAGATTCTGAAGTGGTGTGTGTGACCCGTGAACTGGGGTGATGGGCCGTATCGCCTTTGAGGCGGCTGTGAATTGGCGATGTGTTTGAACACGGCCGCACGCGTCTGCGTACAGGGAGGGGGATGTTTCATGCCCGGACCGCCATGACGTGTAGGAGTACTCCCGTGGGACGCAACTCGCGCAGACGCCCGACAGGCGCACGGCGCGCGACCTTTGCAGCGGTCGCGCTGATCTTGGGCGGAGGGGGACTGGTAGCGGCGAACGTCTACGCCTCGGCGAGCGAAAACTGGGGCGGGGGAGCGAACCAGAACGGCACCGACCAGGTGAAGTCGGGGACCGTCACGATCGACTGCCCGGACGTCGGCCAGAAGCTGACCGATGTGCCGAACGCCGCGAAGCAGAACGTCGACACGGAGCTGTCGACCCTCGACAAGCAGATCACCGAGGCCTACGAGCGGCTGGCCTCGACGCGTCAGGCGCAGGCCGACGACGCGAACTACGTGCAGAACGAGATTCTCGGCCCGCTCAAGGACAACCGCTCCGCGGTGATCGACCGCATCAAGGCCGACTACCAGAAGGCCGGCGGGACCGCACCGGGCGCCGTCGACGGCATGGCGGCCTGTACGGGAATGGCGGCAGACCAGGGCCAGCCCCCCGCCGACGGCCAGAACGGCGAGGGGGGAGGCGATCAGCAGAACGGCAGCGGCGGCCAGGACGCCGGCCAGCAGCAGGGTGACGGCGGTCAGGCCGTGAGCGGACCCGTCGCCTCCGACTTCGTGGACATCACGACCGTGCAGCCCGACGTGCGCAAGCCCGCACCGCAGGCCGGGGCGTCGACCGGTGAGTTCGTCACCAAGTGCGGTGTGAACGAGAACGGCAAGCACAACACCGACAACGTCATCGTGGCCCCCGGCGTGAAGAACGGCGCACACCACCTGCACGACTACGTCGGCAACCAGTCCAACGACGCCTTCGCCACCAACGACACCTTCGCGGCCGCCGAGACGAGCTGCGACGACCAGGGCGACAAGTCGTCGTACTACTGGCCGGTGCTGCGTGTGCAGGACGGGACCCAGGACTTCGACCAGGATGCCGACGGCGGCGGCAAGGAAGGCAACGTCGGCCGGATCCTGGTGGCCAAGCAGGCCGAGATCAAGTTCGTCGGCAGCCCGACCGGTGAGGTCGTCGGTATGCCGCGGTTCCTGCGGATCATCACCGGTGACGCCAAGGCGTTCACCAACGGTCCGGCGAACGCCAACGCGCACTGGAGCTGCACCGGCTTCGAGGACAAGGTGCAGCTGACCGACAAGTACCCGATCTGCCCGCAGGGCAGCCAGGTGGTGCGGTCGTTCGCGTTCCAGAGCTGCTGGGACGGCCAGAACATCGACAGCGCCAACCACCGTACGCATGTGGCCTTCGCGGACGCGGGCGGCAACTGCCAGAACGGCTTCAAGGCGATCCCTCAGCTGACGATGCGTCTGGTGTACGACGCACCGCAGCCGAGCATCGACAACGGCCAGGTCAAGAACGCCTATGCGGTGGACGGCTTCCCGGAGCAGCTGCACAAGCCGATCACCGACCACGACGACTTCATCAACGTCATGACCGACGATCTGATGAACCAGGTGGTCGGCTGCATCAACGACGGCCGGCAGTGCGGCGGCGGCGCCGACGACCAGCCGCCGGCCACGTCCGCACCGTCCGACCAGCCCTCCTCCGGCGGGGACAACGGAAGCGCCCCCGGCAACGGCGGCGGTACCGGTGACGACAATGGCGGCGGCGGGAACAACAGCGGCGGCGGCAACCAGACCGAGCAGCCCCCGGTGGACACCCCCGGCACCGCACCTGACGCCACCCCGGGCGGCGAAGGCGCGGGCGGCGGCTCGCACGTCGACCACGGCGGCGCCACCCCCAAGGTCGACACGACCCCCAAGTCCGCGCCGAACGACGAGTCCGCAGCGCCCCAGGGCGCCTCGGGCGACGACAACACGGGGCAGGCTCCGGTCACGGGTGACGCCACCGCGGCGGCCGCGGCACCGGCCGGCGGCGGGGACACATCCGTCCCTCCGGCGCAGACCGAGCCTCAGGCGGTCACGGGCGGACTGGCCGAGACCGGCGCGCAGCTGTGGCCTGCGGCGATCGGCGGAGTCCTGGTGATCATGGGCCTGCTGCTCCTGCGCCGCATCGGACGCCGTTCCGTCTGACGCCGTCCTGGTACGGCACGAACGAAGGCGACGGGCCTGCCGACAGGCCCGTCGCCTTCGTGTCTGTGCGTGTGCGGGTGTGTGCGCCTCTGCCGCGCCCGCGAACCCGCTCCCGCAGGCTCAGCCCGTTTCCACGGAACCCGCGGCCTCCGGCCGGCTGAGGGCCTCCGCCACCGACGCCGACGGCGGCAGCACCTGGGTCAGTCCGGTGATCCGCAGGATCCGCAGGGTCAGCGGCTCGGTGCAGACCAGGTGCAGCGTGCCGCCCTGTGCGAGCACACGGCGCCGCGCCCGGAAGAGCAGACGTAATCCGGAGCAGTCGAAGAACTCCACCGGGCGGAGATCGATGACGACCTGCGGCGCGGGACGGCCGGTCGCGGAGTCGAGGAAGGGTGTGATCTCGGACGCCGCGACGACGTCGATCTCACCGTGGAACTCGAGCACCAGATGACCGCCGTCCCGATGGATGCGCAGGTGCCGGGTGAGCGGTGCTGGGTCGTGATGCACGTCGACATCGCCTCCAACCGACTCCTCGCCCCCCCTGCAAGTTACCCTCGCTAGAGTGAATTTCAGCATGTTCGATTGACATATGTCTTCGAAATGCGGGCGGGGCGTCCGACGAAGTGCGTGGCGGCACTACGACGCCCGACGGACGCCGCGGACACACCGACGTCGGCGACGTGCCCTCGGCGCCCCGGTCGTCAGTCCATCAGCAGCACCAACTTGCCCGTCGTCCGGCCGGTGTCGCCCAGCTCATGCGCCTTGGCGGCCTCGGCCAGCGGGAAGGTCCCGGCGATCGTGGCGCGCAGCTTCCCGGCCTCGACGAGTTCCGCGACCGTCCTCATGCCGTGGCGGTCGGCGTCGACCAGCATCTCGGTGGCGCGCACACCGAGTGCCTCCGCCTGCCCGGCCAGCTCCTTCGAGCCCCGCGGCAGGATCGTGACCAGGATTCCGCCCTTGCGCAGCGTCCGCAGCGAACGCTGGACGTAGTCGCCGCCGACCGTGTCCAGGACCACGTCGACGTCCCGCACCGCTTCGGCGAAGTCGGTGTCGTGATAGTCGATCAGCTCGTCCGCGCCCAGTCCGCGCACAAAATCGTGCTTGCCGGCGCTCGCCGTGCCGATCACATGGGCGCCGCGTGCCTTGGCGATCTGCACGGCCACGTGCCCCACTCCGCCCGCGGCCGCATGGATCAGCACCTTCTGCCCGCGCTGCAGACCCGCCGTCTCGACCAGGGCCTGCCAGGCGGTCAGGGAGACCAGGGGCAGGGCGCCCGCCTGGACGTGGTCGATCGACGACGGCTTGTGCGTGAAGGCCCGGGCCGGGGCGGACACGTACTCGGCGTGCGAGCCGTGCCCGAAGGGATAGGACAGCAGGCCGAAGACCTCGTCGCCGGGCTTGAAGGTGGCGACACCGATTCCGGTCTCCTCGACCACGCCCGAGACGTCCCAGCCGAGGACGAACGGAGGCTTGCCGAGGAATCCGCCGGTGGCGCGGTGCTTCCAGTCGGTGGGGTTGAGTCCGGCGGCGCGCACCCGGATCAGCACCTCGTTGGGGCGCGGTGCGGGGCGCTCCACCTCCACCACCTTCAGGACCTCGGGACCGCCGAGGACGTCCTGGCTGACGGCTCGCATGATGTTCACAGTGCTCATGGTGTCCCAGCGTGCCCGTGCCCGCCCTTCGGAGAAATGGCACAATTGCCAAGCTTCGATAAGATCGTGCCATGCAGCGAGCAGAGCGAGTCGTGGTCCTGGCACTTGACGGCGTGTACCCCTTCGAGCTGGGCATCCCCAGCCGGATCTTCGGTGCCGCCGACGACCGGTACGAGGTGCTGACCTGTTCGGTGGACGGGCGGCCCGTGCGTACGAACGCTGATTTCGCGATCGCGGTCGAGCACGGACCCGAGGTGCTCGCCACGGCGGACACCGTGGTGGTCGCGGCCATAGCGCCACCCCACGTCACCGCTGAGCTCCCTGCCGAGGTGCTCGCCGCCCTGGCGCACATCCGTCCCGAGACGCGGGTCGTCTCCGTGTGCACCGGCGCCTTCGTCCTCGCCGCCGCGGGGTTCCTGGACGGCCGGAAGGCGACCACGCACTGGCAGCTCGCCGAGGACTTCCGGCGCATGTTCCCGCACATCGCCCTGGACCCGGACGTGCTCTTCGTCGACGACGGCAGGGTCCTCAGCTCCGCCGGAGCCGCATCCGGTGTCGATGTCTGCCTGCACGTCGTCCGCAAGGACCACGGCAGCGAACTGGCCAACAAGGTGGCCAGGCGCTGCGTGGTGCCGCCGTGGCGGGACGGCGGCCAGGCCCAGTACATCGAACGGCCCGTGCCGCAGTCCTCGGCCGCCGGCACGGCCGCCACCCGGGAGTGGGCGCTGGAACGCCTCGGAGAGCCGCTCGCACTGGCCGACCTCGCCGGTCATGCCGGGATGAGCCGGCGCACCTTCGCCCGCCGCTTCGGCGAGGAGGTGGGCATGAGCCCCGGCCGCTGGCTCATCCAGCAGCGCGTGACCAGGGCCCGCCATCTGCTGGAGTCCACCGATCTGCCGGTGGACCAGATCGCGGGCGAGGTCGGCTTCGCGACGGGAGCCTCCCTGCGCCAGCATCTGCATGCGGCCATCGGCGTGTCACCGCAGGCCTACCGGCGCACCTTCCAGGCGGCCCGCTGACGACCGCCGCTCACCTGCTGCGGTGCAGGGCGACCAGCAACTGCCAGGAGTGGTCGGCGATCCGGTCCGGGGTCGCCTCGATGAGCCCGTGCAGCCAGTCGGCCAGCACGCCCGTGAAGGCGGCGGCCACGGCGGACGCGACCAGGGGCGCGTCGACCGCTCCCGCCCGTTCACGCTCGGTGAGGCTGCGGGCGCGCAGATCCCGGTGCAGGAAGCGGCCGAGCGGACCGCCGCCACCCGGAGCGAGGAGGGCTCGGTAGAGGGCCCTGTGCGGGGTGAGTCCGGCGAAGAAGGCGTGCAGCGCCGGCGGGGCGTGCACCGGATCGGGGCGGCCGCTGTAGGCGTGCAGCGCGTCCACCGCCTCCCGTACGACGTCGGCGCAGGCGTCGACCGCCAGCGCCTCCAGGTCCGCGTAGTGCAGATAGAACGTGGCACGGCCGACTCCCGCCCGCCGTACCACGGCGGCCACCCCGACCTTCTCCAGCGGACGCTCGGAGCATTCGAGCAGCAGTGCCTCCCGCAGCCGTCTGCGGGTGCGGGCCGCTCGAGGGTCATGTGCCGGAACCACACTCATCCCGCGGCGAGCACGGCCGCCAGGGCCAGGGCGCCGGGCAGCGCCTGGGCGAACAGGATCCGGCGGTTGGCCGTGACGGCACCGAACACGCCGGCGATCACCACGCACACCAGGAAGAAGACCTGCACACGGAAGCCGGTCGGATCGCCGGCGATCAGCCCCCACACCAGACCGGCCGCCAGAAAGCCGTTGTAGAGACCCTGGTTGGCGGCCATCGGCGCGGTGGTGCGGGCCAACTCCGGTTCGAAGCCGTGCAGTCCGCGTCCGGGCTTCTTCTCCCAGAGGAACATCTCCATCACCAGGATGTACATGTGCAGGGCGGCCACCAGTCCGACCAGCACGTTCGCCAGAATCTCCATATGTCGACGTCCCCACCCGAGGTTCACTGACTTCCTGGACAGGTGTCCAGGAAGATGACCGGAGCACCATAGCGGCGCGGCGTTCAGGAGTTGACGCCCGGGCCGGATGTCACACGGGCAGGCTCCCGTACGTCGTTCCCGTGACGACCGCGATGAGGAGGCCGCACCGAGATGAACCCGCTCGCCCGTACCGCCCGGCAGCGCACGCACGACACCCTGCACCGGCTGGAGCACGACGTCGACGCCTGGATCGCCACCGCCGACACCGCCGGGGGCGGCCCCTACCTCGTCCCGCTCTCCTACCGCTGGGACGGCAGCGCCCTGCTGGTCGCCACCCCCGCGGAGAGCCCCACCGGGCGCAACCTGCTCAAGACCGGCACCGTGCGCCTGGGGATCGGGCCCACCCGGGACGTCGTGATGATCGACGGCGCGGTACAGGCGCTGGAACCCGCCGAACTGACCGAGGAGGTCGGTGACTCCTTCGCGGCGAAGACGGGGTTCGATCCCCGCCGACTCGACACGGTCTACCGGTACTTCAGGATCACGCCGCGGCGCGTCCAGGCGTGGCGCGAGGCGAACGAACTGGCCGGGCGCGATCTGATGCGGGACGGCGAGTGGCTCGTCCTCGACTGAACCGGGGCGACCGGGATACCCGGGGAACGTATGCGGGCGGAGGCTCGCCCGCCCCGGATTCCCAACGGAGGAAGCATGACAGTGGTGGTGGCGTCCGTCGTGGTCCTTGACTGTGCCGAACCCGAGAAACTCGCTGTCTTCTACAGGGAGTTGCTCGATGCGGAGGAGGTCGACGCGACCGCGAACCGAGTGGAGATACGGGCCGTCGACGGGGTGCGGTTGGCGTTCCGCCGGGATGTGAACGCCACCCCGCCGAGTTGGCCCCGCCCGGAGAACTCCCTCCAGGCCCACCTGGACTTCCTCGTCGAGGACCTCGACGAGGCCGAGCGCAAGGTGGTCGCCCTGGGGGGCCGGCCGCTGGAGGCCAAGGACGCGGCGGGGCCGTACGAGGAGCGTGGCTGCTGCGACCCCGCCGGGCACTCCTTCACCCTGCGCCTCAGGCGCGACACGGCGCCGAAGCAGGGCTAAGGCCTGCCGTCCGGATCAGGCCGGCGTCGGTTGCCGACGCTCCGCCTGCCCGCCCTCCCACGCCCCGTTCGGGTCGACTGAAGAGCGCAGTCTCTCTCGGCCGACCCGAACGGGGCGGACAGGCCCCAGGCGGCCCGTCGTTGCACAGCGGCGGGCCGCCCGGGGCCCGGAGGGGGTGTCAGTCCCGGCCGCCCTTCCCCACGGCCGGCCACACGCCGGTCGACCGCTCGATCGCCTTCGCGCCCGTCCGGTCCGCGGCACTGCGGGCCACGGCGAAGAGTGCGCCCTGGATCGCCGCGGCGAGCAGCACCTCGCCCCAGCCGCGGTCCTTGTCCAGGGCGTCCGGCGCATCGTCCTCGTGGCGTATCGCCTTCCAGGTCCTGCGGAAGGCCATTCCCGCTAGGGTTCCGCCGACCCAGCCGAGCGCGAACCCGACGGGCCGGTAGACGAGCGGAAGCTTCGCCTTGGTCTTCTTGTTCCTCGCCACGTATCTCTCCTCTGCCGACTGCGATTCTCGCCGCGCCCCCTACAGGTGCCCCCGATACGGTCGAAGTCGACGGTGTCACCGAAATCGGACGCCGGGTAGGGGGCGTGCGGTGAGCCCGTCGCGGCCGCCGGGGCCGGGGTGCGAACCGGCGGATCATCCTCACCGCGGCCGGAACATGCGGCTCGTGTCGTTGATGGAGCCCCCTGGCCACGCACGTGCCGACTCCGCGCCGATCGGTTCCCCCGCCGGTGTGTTGAGCATCGTGTGAGACGCGCGAAGAGGGGCAATCGGGCGAAGTGAGTGGTACTTCCTCGGACGCGAAACGGCTGGACACGACTTCCCCCGGGCGCAAGCCCCGGCGCGGCGACGAGCCCCGGCCCGGGCCTCCCGCGCGCCACGGCTCCTCGGACCGAAAGACACGGGTCACGGTGCTCGTCGCCCTCGGCGCGAATCTGCTGATCGCCGTCGCCAAGGCCGTCGGCGGCCTGTTCGCCGGGTCGCCCGCCCTGTTGTCGGAGGCGGCGCACTCCGTGGCGGACAGCGTGAACGAGGTCTTCCTGCTGGCCGCCCTGCGCCGCAGCCGCCGCCCGGCCGACCGGCGACACCCCTTCGGCTACGGCAAGGAGCGGTTCTTCTGGTCACTGCTGGCGGCCGTCGGCATCTTCGTGATGGGTGGCTGCTTCTCCTTCTTCCAGGGCTTCGAGGCACTGCAGGGCGGCGCGAAGGAGTCGCACGAGGGTTATGTCGCGGGCCTCGTCGTCCTGGCGGTCGCGCTGGTGTCGGAGGGCGTCTCCCTGGTGCGGGCCCTCCATCAGGTGCACCGGCAGGGCGGTACGGCCGCGCAGGGGCTGCGCGACCCGGCGCTTCGCACGGTGGTCGCCGAGGACAGTACGGCGGTGCTGGGCGTGGTGCTGGCGATGGTCGGCATGGCGCTGCACATGGTCACCGGGAACGTGGTGTGGGAGGCATCCGCCTCGCTCGCGATCGGCGCCCTTCTGGTGTACGTCGCCTACCGCCTCGGCCGGGACGCACGCGACCAGTTGATCGGACAGGCCGCCGATCCGGAGCTGAGCGACCACATCCGGCAGCTGCTGGAGGTGCAGCCGGAGATCGACAGCGTGGAGGAACTGCTCACCATGCAGCTGGGCCTCGACTCCGTCCTGGTCGCCGCCCGCGTCGATGTGATGCCCGGCCTCGACAGCGAGGAGGTCGAGGAGATCTCGCTGCGCATCCGGCACTCCCTCATGCACGCCGTGCCGGAGGCGGACCAGATCTTCCTCGACATCACCGACGCATCCATCCATGCGGCGGGCCGCCGTGCGAACGGCGACACGACGGGCCCCGCCGCGACGGGGGAGCGCGGCGGGGCCTGACGGACGGTTGCCCCGGCGGGGGCGGATCATGCCCCGGTCGTCCGTGATCCCGGCTCGTTCCTCACCCGGCCCGCCCGCCGGCGCGGTGGCCGCGCGGAATCGCGCGAGGGGTCAGCCGGACGACGGGGGCGCGGCCCGCAGGCCGTCGATGATGAGGCCGAGCACGCGTGTGGCTCTCGCCTCGCCGTCCCGTGCCGGATCGATGCGCCACAGAACACTGAGCTGCAGCAGGACGTCCTCCGGGTCGAGGTCGGGCTTGAGCGAGCCCTCGGCCGCGCCCGCGTCGACCAGTACGCCGATGGCGGCGACGAAGGGCCCGTAGTACTCGTCGTCCACTCCGGCGTTGGTGGCGGCGTGGATGACCTCGGCGACGCCGTACTTGAGCCGTCCGTACCGGGCCACTTCGTCGAACCAGAGCCGGAGGGCGGTGAGGGGCGGGTTCTTCGCGAGGAGTGCTGGGGCGAGGTCGATGAGCTGCTGGATGTCGTGCCGGTACAGCTCGAGGATCAGCGCTTCCCGGGTGGGGAAGTGGCGGTAGAGCGTGCCGATCCCGACGCCGGCCTTCTTCGCGATCCCCGTGAGCGAGGCGGAGGTCGAGGAGGCGAACGCCTCCCGGGCGACGGTCAGGATCCGGTCCCGGTTGTCCAGGGCGTCCTTGCGGGTCGGTTTCGAAGGCAGCGAGTTCACGGGTGTCAGTCGTCCGTCCGGTGCGATTGCTAAGCGGAGGGTCCTCCGGTACGTTGATGGTCATAGCGGAGGGGCCTCCGCTTCATTTTGGCACATCCCACCCACACCGTGGAGGAACAGTCATGCCCGAATTGGTCCTGGTCACCGGGGGAAGCGGCTACATCGCCGGTTGGTGCGTCGCCGAACTCCTCCGGCGCGGTTACGAGGTACGGACCACGGTGCGCGGCCGGGACCGGGAGCAGGCCGTCACCGACGCGGTCTCGACCGTCGTCGACCCGGCAGGCCGGCTGAGCTTCGCCGTCGCCGACCTCACACACGACGACGGCTGGGACGCCGCGCTCAAGGGCGTCGACCGAGTGCTCCACGTCGCCTCCCCGCTCGGCACGGCCTCCAACGACCCGGGCACCCTGGTGGCCACCGCCCGCGGCGGCACACTGCGGGTCCTGCGCGCCGCGACCGCGGCCGGGGTGAAGCGTGTGGTGATGACGTCGGCGGCGAACGCCTCGAGCCCTTCGTCCTATGCCACGCAGGGCGTGACCGACGAGACGCTGTGGACCGACCCCGACGACCCGACCCTGATCCCCTACCGCCGCTCGAAGACCGTCGCCGAGCGAGCGGCCTGGGACTTCATGCGGGAGCACGACGGTCCCACCGAACTGACCACGGTGCTTCCGGGCGCGGTCTTCGGACCCGTTCTCACGACGGGCAACATCGGATCCGTCGGCATCGTCGGCAGGATGCTGACCGGGGAGATGCGCGGCATTCCGAGGATCGGCCTGGAGATCGTGGACGTCCGGGACCTCGTCGACGTCCATGTCCGGGCGATGACCGCACCGCAGGCCGCGGGGGAGCGCTTCCTCGCCACGGGTGAGTTCCTGTGGATGTCGCAGATGGCGCACGCCCTGCGCGACGGCCTCGGCGCCGAGGGCCGTCAGGTGTCCACGCGGCAGGTGCCGGACGTGGTCGTACGGCTCCTGGCCAGGTTCCGGGACCCGTCACTGCGGGAGATCACGCCCTCCCTCGGCCGGCGCAACCGCCACACCACCGAGAAGGCACACCGGGTCCTCGGCTGGCAGCCCCGTCCCGCGCGGCAGACGGTGCTGGACTGCGCCGAGAGCCTGATCGAACACGGCGCCGTCCGGATTCCGCCCCGGGCGGGCAGTGGCCGGTAGGCGGGGGCCAGGTTGAGGTAACGCATCCGAGGGATCATTCTGGACCATATGGAGGAAGTCGCCGCAGCGGCGATCGTCGACGCCCGGGGCACGGTGACGGGATGGAGCGAAGGTGCCCAGCGGCTGACGGGTTACCCGCCCGAGGAGGTCGTGGGACGCGCGGCGCAGGATCTCCTCGCAGAGGGCACGGTACCTCCGGCGCTGACCGCTCTGACCGGCACGGTCGTGGTGCGGCATCGGGACGGGCAGCCCCTGCCGCTGCACCTGAGCGCCGTCCCCATGACCGGCCCGGACGGCGACCCGGTCGGTTTCGTGGTGGTCACCGCTTCCGCGTCCGAGGAGAACCTCCTGGTGGCCCAGGCGTTCCAGCAGGCGCCGGTGGCGCTGTCCGTCTTCGACACGGCGCAGCGCTTCCTCAGGGCCAACGACAGGGCCGGGGAGCTCATGGAGGTCGATCCGGACGGCCTCGCCGGACAGTACTTCCCTGACACCGCGGATCCGTGCGACGATCACAACCAGCGGTTCCAGAGCCATCTGCGCCAGGTCGCGGAGAGCGGCCTCCCTGTGCACTACGAGAGCTTTCGCCACAGCCCCTCGCACCTTCGCAAGCGGGCCTGGACCATCGACATGTGGCCGGTGTACACCACCTCGGACCAGGTGACCGCCGTCGCCATCTCGGCCTCGGACAACAGCGAGCAGCACTGGGCGCGCCAGCGGTTGATGCTGCTGAACGAGGCCGCCACCGCGATCGGCACCACGCTGGACGTGGTGCGGACCGCCGAGGAGCTGCTGGAGGTGGCCATTCCCCGGTTCGCCGACTTCGCCAGTGTGGACCTGATCGACTGGGTCCTCGACAAGGACGAACCCCCGAAGTCGGCCGGCGACGACATCGTGCTCCGCCGTATCGCCCATCTCTCGGTCACCGAGGGCATCCCGGAAGCGGCGGTCAGGCTGGGGGACACGGACAGCTATCACCCGCTCTCCCCGCCCGTCAGGGCGCTGCGCGAGGGACGGGCGGTGCTGCGCAGGGCCGGGGAACCCGACTTCGACCGCTGGGTGCAGCAGCGCAACGCCCAGGACATCGGTGATCCCGCCTTTCGCAGGGGCGCCCATTCCATGGTGACCGTGCCGTTGCGGGCCCGCGGCACCACCCTCGGTGTGGTGGTGTTCGTGCGCATCGCCAACCCGGACCCCTACGCGGCCGACGACGCCGTCCTCGCCGAGGAGCTGGCGAGCCGGGCCGCCGTCTGTTTCGACAACGCCCGCCGCTTCACCCGTGAACGGTCGACCGCGCTGGCCCTGCAGCACAGCCTGCTGCCGCGCGGGCTGGCCGAACAGGCCGCGCTCGAAGTCGCCCACCGCTACCTTCCCTCCGGATCACAGGCCGGGATCGGGGGCGACTGGTTCGATGTGATCCCGCTGTCCGGGGGGCGGGTCGCCCTTGTCGTCGGCGACGTGGTGGGGCACGGCATCCGCTCCTCCGCCACCATGGGCCGGCTGCGCACGGCCGTACGGACCCTCGCCGACGTCGACCTGCCGCCGGACGAGCTCCTCACCCACCTCGACGACCTCGTCACGCACCTGGCGGCCGACGAGAGCGGTGAGGAGGAGGTCGGCGAGCTGGGCGCCACCTGCCTGTACGCGGTCTACGACCCCGTCTCGCGGCGCCTCGCGCTGGCGGCCGCGGGCCATCCGGCGCCGGTCGTCCTGCAGCCCGACGGCGATGCCCGGCTCGTCGGCATGTCCGCCGGGCCGCCGCTCGGCGTCGGCGGACTGCCCTTCGAGGAGACGGAACTGGAGCTGCCGGAGGGCTCCTTGATCGCCCTGTACACCAACGGGCTGATCGAGGGGCGCGACCGCGATCTCGACCGCGGCGCCACCGAGCTGTGCCGTGCCTTGCAGACCTCGCGCGGCTCCCTGGACGACCTGTGCGACAAGGTCGTGAAGTCGGTGCTGTCCGACGAGCCGGGCGACGACGTCGCATTGCTGCTGGCCCGTACCCGGGCGCTGGGCGCCGACCAGGTGGCGACCTGGGACGTGCCCCCGGACCCGGCCCAGGTCGCCATCACACGTCAGTGCGCCATCGAGCAACTGGCCGAATGGGGCCTCGGCGAGGTCGCCTTCGTCACCGAACTGGTCGTCAGCGAACTGGTGACCAACGCGATCCGCTACGGCGGGGCGCCCATCCAGCTGCGGCTGATCCGCGACCGCTCGCTGATCTGCGAGGTGACCGACGGCAGTTCCACCTCACCCCATCTGCGCCGTGCGCACGCCTTCGACGAAGGGGGACGCGGTCTGCTGCTGGTCGCCCAGCTCACCCAGCGATGGGGGAGCCGGCAGACCAACGAGGGAAAGACGATCTGGGCCGAACAGCCCTTGCCCGCCTGACCTTTCCGGCGACGGCGAAGGGCCGCACGGGAGCACCCGTGCGGCCCTTCGCCGTGAGTGTGCTCACTTCCCGGCCGGCTCCAGCACGAAGAGGGGGATCTCACGGTCGGTCTTCTTCTGGTAGTCGGCGTACGGCGGGTAGGCCGCGACCGCCCGCTCCCACCACGCGGCCTTCTCCTCGCCCGTGACCTCACGGGCCGTCATCTCCCGGCGCTCTGGACCGTCCTGGAGCATCACCGTGGGGTGGTCCGTGACGTTGTAGTACCAGACGGGGTGCTTGGGCGCGCCGCCCAGCGAGGCGACCGCGGCGTAACGGCCCTCGTGCTCGACGCGCATCAGCGGAGTCTTCCGGATCTTGCCGCTCTTGGATCCCAGGGTCGTGAGGATGATCACCGGCAAGCCCGTGTCCTGGAGCGTCGTCCCCCGAGTGCCGCCGGAGCTCTCGTACAACTCCACCTGATCGCGCACCCACTGAGTCGGGCTGGGTTCGTACTCGCCCTCAAGAGGCATGGCATCCGTCCCATCGTCGTGTACGACTGCTGTCACATCCGTGGTGTCCTGGTACGGGCGTTCCATACCTGGGACCACACGTCTCGAAATTCAACACCAGCCGCTCACGGTTTCATCCGCACCGCGTGTCCGACACGGCAGCCCCGACAGGGATCGGCCAGGCGCTCCCGCTTGCCGGGGCGCGATTTCGGTCAACTCGGCGTCACCAGCATGCGCACCGCGAGCGCCGCCATCACCGCGCTGGAGGCGAACGCCGTCATCAGCCGTCCGCGCGGCCCGGTCAGCGCCCTGCCGAGCAGCGCGCCGCTCCCGGCGAGCGTCAGCTGCCAACTGGCGGACGCGGCGAAGGCCGCGAGGACGAAGAGCCCCTGCTCCAGCGGCCCTGCGGAATCGGTCGTACGACTTCCGAGGACCAGCGCCGCGAAGTAGATCACGGTGGTCGGATTGAGCAGCGTGACGCCCAGCAGCCCCAGAAAGGCGCGCGCGGGTCCCGGAGGTGCCGCGGGGACCGCGGCGGCGTCTCCCGCGGAGCGGTACCTGCGCAGACCGGTCACGGCCGCGTGCAGGGCGAGGGCGGCAAGCACCAGGGCCGAGGCCCAGCGCAGGGGCTCCAGTACCGGTTGCAGGGCTGCGGCGAGCGCGGCGCCGCCGGCGGTCGCGACCAGGGCGTAGATCCCGTCGGCGCTGGCGACGCCGAGTGCGGCACACGCGCCGGTCCGCAGGGACGTGCGGGCCGTGAGGGAGACGAGGTAGGCGCCCACGGCTCCGACGGGCACGGCGATGCCGTAGCCCGCGACCAGCCCCGCGACGAGCGCGCCGGTCATGACGGTGAGAGCGAGTGCCTCCGCGGACGGCCGGGCTGCTGTCGGCGTCCCACCGGGCAGACGGCGGCGGAGATCGGCGGCAGCAGGGCTTCGAACGTCGGCATGCGCAGATCTTGGCGAACGACGAAGGCCCGGGCAAGCGGTTTACGATGGCACTTGCGCAAGCACGCGGCGCGTCCCGGCGCCGCGGCGCCACGAGCCGGCCGACCGAGGTCACGTTTCGGCCCCCAGGGCATCCGGCGGCATTCGACCGAACTTCGGGTGGCCCTGTAGATGCCTTGGGCATCTAATGGAGCTCGGCAAGAGGTGAATCTTCGCGTGCGAGGTCATTCATGATGAAACCCGCTACAACCGCGTCAGAACCGGTCACATTCCCCCAGGACCGCACCTGCCCATACCACCCGCCGACCGCCTACGATCCGTTGCGCGAGGGAAGGCCCCTGAGCCGGGTCACCCTCTACGACGGACGGGACGTGTGGGTGGTCACCGGGCACTCGGCCGCCCGTCAGCTCCTCGCCGACCCCCGGCTGTCCTCCGACCGGACCCGCGCCGCGTTCCCGATGACCAACGAGCGCTTCGCCCGCTCCCGCGACCGCAGGCTCACGCTGCTCGGAGTCGACGACCCCGAGCACCACGACCAGCGCCGCATGCTGGTGCCCAGCTTCACCGTCAAGAGGGTCACCGCGATGCGCCCGCGCATCCAGGAAACGGTCGACCGGCTGCTGTCGGACATGGTGACCGTGGGGCCGCCGGCCGAGCTGGTGCGCGCGTTCGCGCTGCCCCTGCCGTCGATGGTGATCTGTGACCTGCTCGGCGTCCCCTACGCCGACCACGAGTTCTTCGAGGAGCAGTCCCGCCGGGTGCTGCGCGGCCCGTCCGCGGCCGACACCCAGGACGCCCGCGACCAGCTCGACGGATATCTCGGGGACCTGATCGACAAAAAACGCGCTGAGCCGGGGGACGGGCTGCTGGACGAGCTGATCCAGGAGCAGTTGCGCGACGGCGCGCTGGACCGGGCCCAGCTGGTCTCCCTGGCCACGCTGCTGCTGGTCGCCGGGCACGAGACGACCGCCAACATGATCTCGCTGGGCACGTTCACCCTGCTGCGCCATCCGGAGCAGCTCGCCGAACTGCGTGCCGAGCCGGAGCTGATCTCGGGCGCGGTGGAGGAACTGCTGCGCTTCCTGTCCATCGCCGACGGGCTGCTGCGGGTGGCCACCGAGGACATCGAGTTCGCGGGTGCGACCATCCGGGCCGACGAGGGCGTGCTCTTCTCCACGTCCGTCATCAACCGGGACACCGCGGCCTTTGCCCGGCCGGACACGCTGGACTGGCATCGCCCGGCCCGCCACCACGTCGCCTTCGGGTTCGGGATCCACCAGTGCCTCGGTCAGAACCTGGCCCGGGCCGAGCTTGAGATCGCCCTGCACACCCTCTTCGAGACGCTGCCCGGCCTGCGGCTCGCGGCCCCGGCGGAGCAGATCCCCTTCAAACCCGGCGACACGATCCAGGGGATGCTGGAACTCCCCGTGACCTGGTAAGAGGCTTGACTCCATGACCGGCGACATCTCCATCACGATCGACAGGGACGTCTGCATCGGTGCGGGCCAGTGTGCCCTCGCCGCGCCCGGCGTCTTCACCCAGGACGACGACGGCTACAGCGAACTGCTGCCAGGCAAGGAGGACGGCGGCGGTGACCCGCTGGTGCGGGAGGCCGCGCGCGCCTGCCCGGTGAGCGCCATCACCGTCACCGAGAAGGGGGCCGAGACCTCTCCCGCACACTGAGTCGAGTTCGCTCACGCGTCGAGGACGGCCAGGGAGAGCCGCCGCAGTCGTACGGGATCACCGATCGCCTCGTACGAGGTGACGCTGCCGTCCTCGACCGTGACCCTGAGCACCAGGAGCAACCGCCCGCGAGGGGCCACGACAACGCCCACGACCCCGTCCACGAGCGCCACCCGGGCGAATCGGGCCCTCGCGCGCAACAGCACCGTCCGCTCGGCCACGCTCCCGGCCCCACGCAGCTCCGGTGCCCCGCCCGGTGGCAGCGCCGCGGCGTCCGCCCGCCGTACGGCATCGGGGGCCGGCACAGCGAGCAGACCGTCCAGATCACCGCCGCGCGCAGCCACCAGGAAGGCCTCGACGACCCGCCGGTGCCCGTCCAGTTCGGCAGGAGCCAGCACCGGGTTGCCGCGCACCTTGTGCCGGGCCCGGCTCGCGAGCTTCTTGGCCGCCGCGGTCGAGCGGCCGACGACGGGCGCGATCTCCTCGAACGGCACGGCGAACGAGTCGTGCAGCACGAACGCGATCCGCTCGGCGGGGGAGAGCCTGTCGAGCACCACGAGGAGGGCCGGCCCGATCGCATCCACGAGCAGCGCCTCGTCCTCGGGCCCGGGCCCGCCGCCATCGGCATGGACCTCGGCGGGTGCCTGCGGGCCGAACAGTTCCTCACGCCGGGACGCACGCGCCCGCAGCATGTCCAGGCAGATCCGCGCGACCACCGTCCGCAGCCATCCGCCGAGGTTCTCCACCTCTGCGGCGTCGACCCGTGCCAGCCGCAGCCAGGCCTCCTGAACGGCGTCCTCCGCCTCTCCGAGCGAGCCGAGCATCCGGTACGCGACCGCGCGCAACCGGCCGCGCTGTTCCTCGAACCGCCCGGCCAACTCGTCCTGCCCGTTCATGGGTCACCTTTCCTCGCCGTGCGCCGTCACCCTTCTGACGTACCCGACCGGGACGAAGTGACAGGAGAGACCCCATGGCCCACGAACGGCTCCGGCTGTTGCACCTGGACTCCAGCGCCGGCCCCGCCGACGAGTCCCTGACCCGCCGGCTCACCGCGCTGTTCGCGGAAACCTGGCGCACCCACCACGGCGCGGACGGTTACCGGCACCGCGATCTGGCCGCCGACCCGGTGCCCCCGGTGGGGCCCGCCCATGTGGCCCTCGGCAGGAGGCTGGAACGAGTGGGGGTGGTGCCCCCGGAAGCGGTCGGGCGGCTGACCGGGACCGCCGAAGAGCGGCGCGAGTGGGATCTGACCCTGCCCCTGGTCCGCGACCTGAGGTCCGCGGACACGGTGCTGCTCGGTGTGCCGATGTACAACTTCTCGGTGCCGGCCGCGCTGAAGGCCTGGATCGACCGTGTCACCTTCCCCGGCGCCTTCCTCGACGCGGAGACGGGCGGCAGCGTGCTGCGGGACACCAGGGTCGTGGTGGTCATGGCACGCGGCGGTGCGTACGGGCCGGGAACGCCACGGGAGGGCTTCGACTTCCAGCGGCCCTATCTGCGCGCGTATTTCACCGAGTACGGCGTCGCCGAGGAGAACCTGCACTTCGTACAGGCGGAGATGGCCCTCGCCGGGATCGTTCCCGCACTGGCCCGGTTCCGTGAGTCGGCGGAGGCCTCGTTCGCGGCGGCCCGGGACCGGGTGATCGAACTGGCGGGCCGTGCACCGGTCCCGCTCTACCGGTAGGCCTCCAGCAGGAGACCGGCCGCCAGCCCCGCCTGCACGGCGGGTTCCGCGCTGCCCTCTATGCCGGCCGTCACCATGGCACCCTCGGCCAGCAGACACAGCTGGCCGCCCAGCGGCTCGGGCAGTTCCGCGTCGGCCACCAGGCCGGCCACATAGGCCCTGAACGCCTGCTTGTGGGCGCGCACCTGGGCGAGCACCCGGGGGGACGTGGCACCCAGCTCCCCGTACGAGTTGATCCACGCGCAGCCGCGGAAGTCGGGCTCCAGGAACCACAGCCGAAGCCAGTCGAACACCGACAGGATCCGCTCGCGAGGGTCCGTGCATCGGTCCACGTGGGTGGCCAGCCGCTGCCGCCAGGCCACGTCGCGCCGCTCCAGATAGGCCTCGACCAACTGCTCCTTGGCCGGGAACAGCTGGTACAGCCGCTTCAGCGACAACCCGGACGTACTGCGGATGTCGTCCATCCCGACGCTGTGTATGCCCCGGCCGTAGAACAGCTTCTCCGCGGCGTCCAGGGCGCGGTCCCGGGCGACTTCGCTGTCCATGTACGAGCCCTCCTGGGCGCCCTCGGGGAGAACCGACGTTCTCTACCGTAGCAGTCATTCCGGACCCGAGATCGTTCAGGGCCCGGCGGGAAGGGTCCGACACCCCCTAGAGTGCTCGGGTGACCGAAGTCGCTTCGAAGCCCTTTCTGTACGTCGTCGTCTGCGCCTCGGGCATCGCCGAGGACATCAGCAAACTGATCACGGCCGCACAGGAGCGGGGCTGGGAGGTCGGCGTCGTCGCCACCCCCCTCGCGCTCCGTTTCTTCGACACCGGCACGGTCGAGACACTGACGGGCCGCCCGATCCGGTCCGCCTGGCGTACGCCGGGCGAAACGCGGCCGTTCCCGGCTCCGGACGCGATCGTCGTCGCACCGGCCACCTTCAACACGGTCAACAAGTGGGCCGCCGGCCTGGCGGACACCCTCGCGCTGGGCACCTTGTGCGAGGCGTACGGCCTCGGCGTCCCGATCGCGGCGCTGCCCTGTGTGAGCGAGGCGCTCGCGGCCCATCCCGCCTACCGTGCCAGCCTCGAACGGCTGGGCGGTATGGGGGTCCGGTTCGGCGAGCCCTACGCCGGGGGCACGGACAAGAAGGGCGGGCGCCCGGACTTCGGGTGGGAGCGTGCCCTCGATCTGCTCACGCCGCTGAGGTGACCCGAGGGGCGGTGGGCGTCCCACCCGGCGCCGCCGCGGCATACGGTCGCCGCAGCGGCGCCATGGGGCCTCTCGCCCTGTATATCCCATCTGTCAGGACTGGACGCTTTAGTGTCGTTCCATGACCGGAGACCGTTTCGAGCTGGCCGTTCACGATCACGGGGGCGAGGGTCCGCCCCTGCTGCTCCTGCACGGCGCCGGACGCACGCTCGCCGACTGGGCCGCCGTCGCACCCCTGCTGCTGACGCGCCACCGCGTGCTGGCCGTCGATCTGCGCGGCCACGGCCGCTCCCCGTCCGGGCCGTGGCGTCTGCCCGCGGTGCTGGGGGACCTCGAGCGTGCACTGGCGGCGCACGGGATCCCCGCAGCCGTCCCCGTCGGGCACTCGCTGGGCGGTGTGCTCGCCGTGCTCTACGCGCTGGAGCACCCGGAGGTGACGCCCGGGGCCGTGAACCTCGACGGATTCGGCTGGGGGCGCCCCGACCAGTACATGGGTCTTGATCCGGACTACGTCCTGCGGCATCTGGGCCTGGTGCGGGCACTGAACGCCGAGGGACTGGGCAGGGAACTGTCCGCGGACGGGCTGAAGGAGCTTCTCGCCGAGCAGCGTGCGATGTCCGACCGGCTGGGCGTTCCCTACGAACTGCTGGAGGCGGGCGTTCTGCGCTCCGTGCACGAACGCGAGGACGGGGTTCTGGAGGTACGGCCCGGCCGGGGCGAGGCCGTGCAGATGCTCGCGGAGATCGACTCCCTCGACCTCTTCGCCCTGTTCCGCGCGATGCCCGCACCGCT
>Ga0102590_1001307_pt1 | contig 38807 bp, 38 predicted proteins | sample AraplaMF_Col_mMF_FD_76859 | JGI IMG/M metagenome (GOLD analysis project Ga0102590, IMG submission 76859) | Arabidopsis root microbial communities from the University of North Carolina, USA - plate scrape MF_Col_mMF | ecosystem: Host-associated > Plants > Roots > Endosphere | place: USA... | reverse complement strand
GGACCTGCATCCACTTGTCGTTGTCGCGCGGGCTGGCGTTGAGGCCGCCGTCCGCGCCGGCCGAGTCGAAGCTGCCGTCGAACGGTAGCACGGTCTGCGGCCCCAGGCCCCGCACCGGCGGGCCCATCCGCGCGTGCGGCTCGGCCCGCGGCCGGCCGCCGATCAGCGAGGGCAGGGGCACGCTGTCGGTCATCTTCAGCGGGTCCAGGATCCGCTTCTGGATGAACACCTCCCACGGCGCGCCGGTCAGGGCGGCGATCACCTCGCCGGCCGCCACGTACAGCACGTTGTCATAGGCGTAGCCGCCCCGGAACTGGCCGCCGATCGGCAGGTACTTCAGGCCCGCCACGATGTCGGCCCGCGTATGGGTCGGGTTGGGCCAGATCATCAGGTCGCCGGCCCCCAGGGTCAGGCCCGAGCGGTGGCACAGCAGGTCGCGCACGGTCATCAGCCTGGTGACGATCGGGTCGCTCATCTCGAAGGCCGGCAGGTATTTGGTGACCGGGTCGTCCCAGGCCAGCCTGCCCTCCTCGACCAGCATGGCCAGGGCCGCGGCGGTGAAGGCCTTGGTGTTGGACGCCACGCCGAACAGGGTGGAGTCGGTGACCTTGCCGGTCCCGCCCAGGCGGCGCACGCCATAGCCCTTGGCCAGGGTGATCTCGCCGTCCTCGACGACGGTGATCCCCAGGCCCGGCTCGTCGGGGAAGGCGGCCATGACCTCCTGGGCGAACTGGTCGACGGCCGCGCCCGCCTTGCCCGCCTGCCTTGCGAAGGCCGGCCTGGCCAGCGCCGCGGCCCCCACGGTGGCGAAGGCCGACAGCAGGGCGGCGCGGCGGGTCGTGGCGATCATGGAGGCGTCCCGGTGATAGTCAGGGGCGCACTGAAGCCTAGCCGTCGGGGGAGGGCAAGGCGCGAAAACCCTCTCCCGGAGGGGAGAGGGAGGGGCCCAAGCGCAGCTTGGGAGGGTGAGGGGTGAAGGCGCTGGCCGGCGTGCCGGCACTGCGCTCAGAGAGACTTGTGAGGGCGTCACCCCTCACCCTCCCACGCCCTTCGGTCGCGGGCCCCTCCCTCTCCCCTCCGGGAGAGGGTTCTTTTTTCCGCGACGCTCCGAACAGCAGCAAGCCCGCCTGCGGGGGAGCGCGGGCGGGCTTGGCGGGGGACAGGCCCGTGGGCCTGTCCCCGTCGGCGTCGAGCCTTAGGCCCGGTAGACGTAGGCGCTCGAGACGTAGCCGACGCCGACGCCGTCCTGGCCGACCAGGATCCACTTGCCGTCGCCGGTGCGGCCCAGGGCCTGGAAGGTCTCGCCGGCCTGGACCGAGCCCACGGCCTGGGCGCGGGTCGAGGCGCCGCTACGCAGGTTCAGGGTCGAGCGGGCGACGTACTTGCCCTTGATCTTGGTCATCGGGGCGGCCTCGACCGAGCTGGCAACGCGGATGCCGTTGCTGGTGTAGACGCCGCCGGCGTTGTTGGCCGCGCGGCTCTTCTGCATCTGGCAGCCGGCGTAGGAGCCCGCGCCCGCGCCGACCACGGCGCCGATGGCGGTGCCCGTGCCGCGGTCGTGCTTGGCCAGCTTGTTGCCGGCGACGGCGCCCAGGACGCCGCCGAGCACGGCGCCGACTTCCTGCTTGCCGCCCGAGGCGTCGCAGCCGACGACCCCGCCCAGCTTCTGCGACATGGCGCTGGCGGCGGTGGGCGCCGCGACCATGGTCAGGGCGGTGGCGGCCATGGCCAGGCTCAGCGAAATGGTCTTGGTGGCGGTCATGATGGTCATGGTCTTCTTAGTCCTTCGTCCCTTGATGGTGCGGAGCCGTCGGCCCCGTGAGACGCACCATGCCAAGGCGAAGCTGAACGGCGCCGTCAGGTCGGATGACAGAATTCGTTCATGTGAAGATTTCTTTCGCCGCCTTCCGTTGATCTCGTCATGCGAGCATCAATCGGCATTTCTATTGACGATTGTGCGTTGGTGACGGTTACTACCTCCGCTCGCGTCCGATGCGGGCGCCGCCAGGGGCGGTAGCGGAGGGGCTGGAACGAACATGCGCGACATCGGTCTGATGGCGGCGGCCGCGATGGCGGTCCTGGCCGTGGGAGCCTGCGACGGGGCCAAGACGGCGGGCGGCGGCAAGGACGCGGCCCCGGCGGCGACCGCCACGGTGACGCCGGTGCCCTTGCCGGTCGGGCCGAATTTCCCGGTTCCGGCCGCCACGATCAACGGCTGGGTCGCCAACAACGACACCGCCGCGATCCAGGGCCACGCCTGGAGCCTGTGGCAGGCCATGACCGCCCCGTCGGGCCAGGTCCTCAACAACCAGCAACTGCCGATCTGGGACACCTGGGCCGACGCCTCGACCGTCTTCCCGCAGCCCCGGGCCCAGAACGCGTCGCTCGAGGCGGCGGCCAGGCCGAGCACCGATCGCAAGTTCCAGCCGCCGGCCCAGTTCCATCACACCAGGGACGCGCGGCTGCGGGCGCTGGCGACGGCGGTCCACGCCAACTTCCCGGTGGCGGTCGACGTCAAGTTCGACCCGACGGCGGCCGGCTTCATCGGCGCGCCGCAGTCGGGACCCGGCGGCGGGACCTATTCCTACGCCAGCGGGGCCAGCCTGACCAAGCTGAACGCCGCCTGGCCGGCCGGAACCACGCCGCAGAACCGGGGGATCAACGAGTTCCCGGTCCAGGCCATCGAGACCAAGCCGGTGTTCGGCCTGGTCAAGGCCAGCGGCCTGACCGTCCAGCCGCTGTGGCAGGGGCCGTCGGCCTCGACCAACGCCGGCAATCCCACGCCCGACACCTGGACGACCTGCGTGCTGGTCCAGCCGGGCGCGACCGGGGCGGTCCGTCCCGCCACGACGGCCGAGATCAGCAGCGTCGCCGCCAGCGTCCAGGCCCAGAGCCTGGCCTGCAAGACCTATCTGTGGGCGCCGCTGAGCACCTTCTACGCCGACCAGATGAACGCCGCCGAGGCCCAGAGCTTCAACGCGGCCACCGGCGGCGGTTCGGTCCAGGCCGCGGCGGGCGACTACAGCGTGCTGCTGGCCATGCACGTCAACACCAAGGAAATCCCGTTCTGGACCTGGCAGACCTTCTGGTGGCAGCCCGGCGGCGACACGCCCAACAACTTCCCGGGCAGCAAGCAGGGCCAGCCGTCCGGCCTGGGCGCGCCCTGGAACAACTACGCCGCCTGCACCGCCTACGCCCAGACGACCACCTCGGGCGGCGCGACCATGACGGTCTGCTTCAACCCCTATCTGGAGACCTCGCCGGGCATCCCGGCCGGGATCACCTCCAACTGCGTCAGCTGCCATGGCGTGGCGCTGATCGGCGCCGCCAACTACCCGGCCGACTACAAGAAGCCGATCGCCTTCTTCACCGACCCCAACTACTTCACCACCCTGACCACCCACACCGACTTCTCGTGGGCCGTGGCCGACGCGCCGTGAGGCCGCCCTCTCCCGGACGGGCGAGGGCGCAAGGAAAAAGCCCCCTCCGGCAGGAGGGGGCTTCGTCGTGTCGAAAGACCTAAAAGCCTAGCCGACGGTCCCCACCGGCGCGGCGGCCGCGGCCGGAGCCGCCGTGGCCGGCGCGGCGGCCGGGGTCACCGGGGCGCCCGGCAACTCCACCGAGGCGTCGCTGTCGGTGAAGATGGTCATGCGCTGGCCCGGTTTGATCTCGACGTCCTTGCCGTGCTTGATCAGGCCCAGCGGGCCGAACAGCACGGTCAGGGTGATCGTGGTGCCGTAGCGGGCGTCGCCCTCGGCGCCCTTCTGGCCGCGCAGCTTGATCTTGGTGTCGCCGGCCTTGATGTAGTCGAAGCGGACGTTCAGCTCGCCCGGCTTGCCCATCATGCCCTTCTTCTTGGCGTGGGTGACTTCCCCCGCGCCCTTCAGGCCGGCCGGCAGCTTCGTGCCGTCGGCCAGGACGATGTCGTCGGCCAGGCTGATCGAGAAGCGGTCGCCCTCGTGGCTGGTGTCCGACGACAGCTTGTCGTCGACGGTGATCACCACCTCGGTGCCTTCCGGCACCTTGACGGTCTGGGCGTGGACGGTCGTCGCGGCCATGGCGAACAGCGCCGCGACGGCGGCTTTATAAAACAGTTTCAAAGGTATCTCCCCCGCGGGCCCCATCCCGCGAGTCCACCTAAGCCGATATCGTCAAGCTTGTGAAGCGCGCGTGAGTGCGTGGCTGTGCGTAACTCTGGCGCGAGGGGTTTCGGTGGGGGCGGACGCCCCCTCCGTCACGATGCGTCTTCGCATCGCGCCACCGCCCCCGTTTCACGGGTGAGGAGGATGCGGCGCTGATCTTCTCCTCCCCCGTGAAACGGGGGAGGTGGCGGGCGAAGCCCGACGGAGGGGGCGTCCCGCCGCGCCTAGTCCCCCAGCTTGTACGGCCCGCTCTTCTCCAGCGCCGTCTTCCAGGCCGGCCGGGCGTGCATGCGACCGATCCAGGCCGCCAGGTTCGGATAGTCGGCCAGCTTGCCGTGGGCCTTGGCGACCTCGGCCACGAAGCTCATCTGGATGTCGGCGCCGGTCAGGGCCTCGCCGACGAAGAAGTCGCGGCCGGCCAGGGCGCCGTCCACATAGGCCAGGTGGTTGGCGATCTCGCTCTCGATGCGCGGATGCAGCGGCGCGCCGGCCGCGCCCAGGAAGCCGACATACATCCGCAGCAGCATCGGCAGCATGGCCGAGCCCTCGGCATAGTGCAGCCACTGCTGGTAGGCGTCGTAGTCGGGGCTGGCCGGGTCGGGCGCCAGCCGGCCGCCGGCGTGGCGGCGGATGACGTAGTCGGTGATCGCCCCGCTCTCGATGATCGTCGCCGCCCCATCGGCCCGCAGGTCGGTCAGCACCGGCGACTTGCCCAGCGGATGCACGGCCAGCAGGGCCGGCGGCGCCAGGCGGGTCTGGGGATCGCGTTCGTAGAAGCGGATTTCGTAGGGCAGGGCCAGCTCCTCCAGCAGCCAGAGGATCCGCTGCGAGCGCGACTCGTTGAGGTGGTGGACGACCAGCATGTTTTCTTCCCTCGAGGGCCGTTATGCTGCGCTGCGGCATTGCTCGCAGCTGCGAAAGGCTCCAGAGTGAAAGAAAACAACTGTTTGGCGCACGGGAGCAAGCCATGACGGGTTCGGCCACCCAGGAATCCCCTCAGTCCCTGATCCTGCCCGGCCTGACGATCCTGCTGCGCGAGGCGGCCGGCGCGGCCCAGCTGTTCGTGGCCGAGGCCAGGCCGGCGGTGAAGGCGGCGATCGCCGGACCGGATGGCAGGATCGACCGCGCCCTGGCCGACGAGCACCAGCACCAGGTGCACGGCTACGGCTGGTACGCCGCCTATGCCGAGCTGATGAACCAGGTCGCCGGCTGGGCCGAGCGGCTGGAGGCCGAGGGCCGGTTCGGCGAGGTCGAGGCCCTGCTGGCCCAGCTGCTGTTCTCCGAATACGCCGCCCAGCTGATCGGCGGCGTGCCGATGAACCAGGGCGAGATCGTCCGCCCCGCCCACCTGGTCACCGACCGCTCGGTGATGAACCGCCTGTTCTCGAACGGGATCATGAAGCTGGTGGTCGAGGGCGGAACCCAGGCGGTGAAGACCCGCATCGCCCGGCGCCTGGCCGAGGCCCGCGGCCGCCCGACCCTGGAGCACACCGGCCTCGACGAGACCTTCGAGATGATCCGCGACCAGTTCCACGCCTTCGCCGAGGAAAAGGTCACTCCCTTCGCCCACGACTGGCACCTGAAGGACCAGCTGATTCCGATCGAACTGGTCGAGGAGCTGGGCGCCCTGGGCGTGTTCGGCCTGACCATCCCCGAGGACTACGGCGGCTCGGGCCTGGGCAAGACCGCCATGTGCGTGGTCTCCGAGGAGCTGTCGCGGGCCTGGATCGGCGTCGGCTCGCTGGCCACCCGTTCGGAGATCGCCGGCGAGCTGATCCTGACCGGCGGCACGGAGGCGCAGAAGCAGCACTGGCTGCCGAGGATCGCCGACGCCTCGATCCTGCCGACCGCGGTGTTCACCGAGCCCAACACCGGCTCGGACCTGGGATCCCTGCGCACCCGCGCCGAGCTGCGGGGCGACCAGTACCGGGTGACCGGCGCCAAGACCTGGATCACCCACGCCGCCCGCGCCGACGTCATGACCCTGCTGGTCCGCACCGATCCCGACACCACCGACTATCGCGGCCTGTCGATGCTGCTGGCCGAGAAGCCGCGCGGCGCCCCGGGCGACGACTTCCCCGCCCCGGGCATGAGCGGCGGCGAGATCGGGGTGATCGGCTATCGCGGCATGAAGGAATACGAGCTGGGCTTTGACGGCTTTGCCGTGCCGGCCGCCAACCTGCTGGGCGGCGTCCCGGGCCAGGGCTTCAAGCAGCTGATGGCCACCTTCGAGAGCGCCCGGATCCAGACCGCCGCCCGCGCCGTCGGCGTGGCCCAGGCGGCGCTGGAGACAGGCCTCGGCTACGCCCTGGACCGCCAGCAGTTCGGCCAGGCGATCTTCGAATTTCCGCGCGTCCACAACAAGCTGGCCATGATGGCCGCCGAGATCATGGGCGTGCGCCAGCTGACCTACTACGCCGCCCGCCAGAAGGACGAGGGCAAGCGCTGCGACCTGGAGGCCGGCATGGCCAAGCTGATCGCCGCCCGCGTCGCCTGGGCCGCCGCCGACAACGCCCTGCAGATCCACGGCGGCAACGGCTTCGCCATGGAATACGCCGCCAGCCGCCTGCTGGCCGACGCGCGGATCCTCAACATCTTCGAGGGGGCGGGAGAGATCCAGGCCCAGGTCATCGCGCGAAGGCTGCTGGAGGAGGGGAACTAGGGGGCGACGTTCAAAACCCTCTCTCTTAGAGAGAGGGAGGGGCCCGCCGCGAAGCGGTGGGAGGGTGAGAGGTTACAGCCTTCCAGAACGAAGCACGGCGAGACTGTCGTCCGCCGTTCCGCCGGGATCGGCCAGGACCCGTTCACTGCGAAACCTCAGGACCACGTCGCCGAACAACTCCAGCGTCCGAGTGCGGCGGGCGCCATGGTCCTCTCGCCCGTCATGCGCGGCGCCGTCCAACTCGACGATGAGCTTGGCGGACTCGCAGACGAAATCGGCGAAGTCGCGATCTATCGAGACCTGCCGCAGGAACCGGAACCCGCCCAGCCGGCGAGCGCGGACGAGCTTCCAGAGCGCCTTTTCGGCCAGGGTCTGGTTCTGGCGAAGACGACGGGCGGCGGCGGTCCTGTCCATGAGCTTGAGCATGGCCCCGGCGGCCGGATCCGCTCAACGGAAGGAACCGGGATCTTCCGGCCGACGGTGAAACCTCTCACCCTCCCACCGCCTTCGGCGGCGGGCCCCTCCCTCTCTCAAAGAGAGAGGGATATCGGCGGCCGATCGCCTTTGGCCGGGGCTGGGCTTGGCGCTCGCCGCCGGCTCCCCACCTTGGAGGCATGATGGTCACTCTTCGCCGTTTTGCCCTCGCCCTGGCCGGCGCTCTCGCCCCCGCCCTCGCTCTCGCCCTCGCTCCGGGGGGCATGGCGTCGGCCGAGGTCGCGGCCCCCGCCGCGGCGCCCAGGCTGGCCCTGGCGCCGGCCAGGTCCCTGGACCTGGTCGCGCCCGGCCTGCCTGTGCTGTATTCGCGCGCGCCGGCGCCGCTGCCGCCCGGCGTGGCGCGGACCTCGGTCGAGGGCAAGGTCGCCGGCGACGCCCGGCTGGGCGCCGGCCTGCTGTGCGGCCTCAAGCCCAACGCCGACGACAGCGGCGCGGGCCGGGCGCGCGGCTACGACCCCGACGGCAAGTTCGTCGGCGCCAAGCTGGCGTTCAGCTTCTAGGGACCCGTCGACGTTCAGCGCGCGCTCGCTGGTCGATCCTGTTCCAGCCCCTCTACAGCCGCACCCCGCCCAGCCAGGTCTGCCAGACCACCACGAAGCCGCCGTGCAGGATCACCGCCGGCCACAGCGAGCCCGTCCGCCAGCGCATCACCGCGCAGCCCAGGCCGAGGATCGCGGTGCAGGCCAGGAAGTCCGGGCGCAGGAACATGGTCGCCTGGGGTAGGAAGGTCAGGGCCTCCAGCGGATGCCAGGCGACGTACAGCGCGGTCGAGAACGCGAGGGCCGGCCAGGGCCGGGCGTCCTCGTCGCGGCCGGGGACCAGCAGGCCGCGAAACGGGATCTCCTCGCCCAGGGCCGGCACGAACAGCACGGTCAGCAGCCGCAGCGGCAGGCCCGGAACGGCCGGGGTCACGGCGTAGAGGCCGGTCGAGACGCCGATGGCCGCCATCGCGATCCCGGTGATCGCGGCGACCCCGCCGCACAGCGCCCAGCCGCGGGCGTCGGGCAGGGTGGTCAGGGATCGGCGCAGGCGGCGGAGCGGGCTCGAGCGCATGCCCCCACCCTAGGGCTGAACTGGAAATACAGAAGCGCTTGTCATCCCGGACAAGCTCGGCGAGGCCGGGCGCCGATCCGAGACCGCCTCAAGCGCCGCGTTCACGCGCCGGTCCCGGATCTTCGCGCTGCGCGCTCGTCCGGGATGACAGCACTATTGGCGTTCCTGTCGCGCTCGCGGCATCAAGACCGAGGACGCCTCAGCCCAGCACCACCACCTCGCCGTCCTCCTTGGTGAAGCTGGCGGGCTTGCGGTCCAGCAGGTCGAGGACCCTTTCGGACGGCCGGCACAGGGCCACGCCCTTGGGCGTGACCACCAGGGGGCGGTTGACCAGGATCGGGTGGGCGACCATGGCCTCCAGCAGGCGGGCCTCGCCGACGCCGTCGTCCAGCAGGCCCAGTTCGGCGGCGGGCGTGCCCTTCTCGCGCAGCAGGTCCCGCACGCTCAGGCCCGCCCGGCCGGCCAGGTCGCGCAGCTGGTCGGCCGTCCAGCCGGCCTGGAGGTACTCGACGACCGTGGGCGCGTAGCCGGCGGCCTGGACCATGGCCACCACGTTGCGCGAGGTGCCGCAGGCGGGGTTGTGGAAGATCGTCACGGGGAAGTCGGCGTCGGTCATGGGGTCCGCTCGTCTTTCAGGAGCCAGCCGAACACGGCCGCCGCGACCAGCGCGCCGGCCGCCTGGGCCAGGATGAAGGCCGGAACGCCGGAGGGGGCGATGCCGGCGAAGGTGTCGCTGAGGCTGCGGGCGATGGTCACCGCCGGGTTGGCGAACGACGTCGAGGCCGTGAACCAGTAGGCGGCGGTGATGTAGAGGCCCACCGCCACGGCGGTGAAGTCGGGACGGAACCGCACGGTCCCCAGGATGGTCGCCAGCAGGCCGAAGGTGGCGACGAACTCGGCGAAGGCCTGGGCGGCGCCGAGGCGCGGCTTGGTCGAGACCTGCCAGATCGCCTCGCCGAACATGGCGTGAGCGCACCACACGCCGAGGATCGCCCCGGCCAGCTGGGCCGGCGGATAGGCCAGGGCCGCGCGCCAGGGCAGGTCGCGCCGCAGCGCCGCCACCAGGGTGACGGCGGGGTTGAAGTGGGCCCCCGAGACCGGGCCGAACACCGTGACTAGCACGACCAGGGCCGCGCCGGTGGCCAGGGTGTTGCCCAGCAGGGCCAGGGCGACATTGCCGCCGGCCAGGCGCTGGCCCATGATCCCGGAGCCGACCACCACGGCCAGCAGCAGGCCCGAACCCAGCGCCTCGGCGGCCAGGCGGCGCGACAGGGAGAAGGCGGTCACGACGCGCGCGGCGGCGGGCAGGCCGCGCCGCAGTCGGCGGCCTTGGCGACGATGTCGCCCAGCGGCGCGCAGATCTCCGGCGCGCCGTCGCAGCAGTCGTCCATCAGGAAGCCCAGCAGGCCGCTCATGGCCGCGAAGTCGGCCGAGTAGAGGATCGACCGCCCTTCGCGGCGCGCGGCGATCAGGCCGGCGCGCGACAGCACGTTGAGATTGGCCGACAGGGTGTTGGGCAGGCTGTCCAGCCGGCGCGCGATCTCGCCGGCGGCGACGCCGGCCGGGCCGGCCTTCACCAGCAGGCGAAAGATCGCCAGGCGGCCCTCATGGCCGAGGGCGGACAGGCTGGCGACGGCGGCTTTCAATTCCATATTTCCAATATGATGGAAATATTGAGCGGGTCAAGGACGGCGTCGGAGCCGCTCGCGCGCCTCGGGCCTCGTCTCGCCAAATAGCGGACATGGTGGCCGGGGCCGGTGTCGACCCTGGAGCCTTTCAGCCTCGCATGGGATCATGTGAGGCATCTAAAAAAGGCTATAAATCAAACATTTGGAGCGTTGCGGGCGCCGAGGCCGCTCGCACTTTCGGCCGCCACGCCCTAGCGGCGAACCGCCGTCGACAGGGCGGTGGCTTCACGTGCGGTAAGGCGATGGACGTCGTCGACCTCGCACCGCCGCGAACCCGTCGGCGTCCAGGCGACGGTTTGCGCCGCCTCCCCGGGGCAGACGATGTCGCTTCCGTTCGAGCGCACGGTGAGCTTCCGGGCGGCGTCCAGGGCCGAGCAGTCGCCGGCGAGCCGCAGGCGGTAGATCGCCCCCTTGTCCGCCTGGACATAGAGCGTGTCCGCGCCGGACCGGTTGACGCCGCTGATGAACTGCCCGTTGAAGCACTGCCGGGCGTTGTCGCGCGGCGTGGTGTTGGAATAGGCGGCCGCCTGGGCCGCGTAGTCGAACCTCTGGCCGTTGTCGGCCAAGGCCGGAACCGCCGACAGCGTCGCCGCGGCGACAGCTGCGAAAAGCAAGGGTTTCACGATCGAGCCTCCCAGGTTTCCCCCGAAACGCTATCCCGGGAACCGTTGGTGCACAAGGCTTCGACGGCGCGCCGAGAAGAGGCGTCCTCCAGGGCCTGGGATCAGGCCGCGGCCTCGGCGTCCTCGTCCTCGTCGGCGCCCAGCAGGGCCGACAGCACCACGGCCAGGCGCTCGGGCTTGATGGGCTTTTCGACCACGTCCTGCATGCCCGCGGCGATGTAGGTGGCCACGTCGTTGGGGTCGGCGTTGGCGGTCAGGGCGACGATCGGCGCCGAGCCGGCCCGGCCCGGCAGCTCGCGGATGGCGCGGGTGGCGGTGACGCCGTCCATGCGCGGCATCTTGATGTCCATCAGGATCAGGTCGAAGCGGCCCGACTTGGCGGCCTCGACCGCCTCGACGCCGTCGACCACCTGCTCGGAGGTGCAGTCGAACATCTCGCACAGGGCCTCGGCGACCATGCGGTTGGTGGCGTTGTCGTCGACGATCAGGATGTGGGCCGAGCGGGCGTCCATCATCGGCTCGTCGTCGGCTTCCGCCGCCAGGGAGGCTTCCGGCACGATCAGGGTGAACTGCAGGGTCAGGCCGGCGCCCAGGTTGGCCTCGGCCCGCAGCGGGCCGCCCATGGCCCGGGTCAGGCCGTGGGCCAGGGCCATGCCGACGCCCAGGGCCAGTTCGTTGCGATCCTCGAAGGTGGCCGCGCCCAGCGGGTCGAACACCCGGGCCAGGCGGACCTTGGCCGAGCCCGCGGCGTTGTCGCGCACCCGGGCCTCCAGTTTCAGGCCGCCCTCGACGGGGCGGGCCTTGAGGCTGGCCTCGATCACGCCGCGGCCATGGGCCAGGGCGCTCTCGATCAGGGCGTCGAACACCTGCAGCACCCGGTCGGCGTCGATCAGGGCGGCGGCCTCGGGATCGCCGTCATAGGAGAACAGCAGGGTGCTGCCGCCCTCGGCGGCGCGGGGCGCCCAGCGGGCCTCGACGGCGTCGCTGAGGTCGCGCAGCAGGGCGGGGGCGGGCGACAGGGTCAGGCCGCCGGTCGCCGCGCGGCGCAGGTCCATGGCCCGGCCCAGGACCAGGTTCATGTCGCGGCTGGTGTCGCCGATGGCGCGGACATAGGCGCTGGCGTCGGGGGTCAGCCGCGACTGCTCCAGCCGCTCGGTGAAGGCCAGCACCCCGTCCAGGTGGCGGCCGATGTCGTGGGCCATGCGCTCGACCAGGGCCATGGCCTCGTCGGCCTCGTGCTGGCGGCGGCGATGCGAGGTGAGCAGCGAGTTCAGCCCGCCGACGCCGGCATAGTCGCCGGCCTCGTCGACGGCGACATAGGCGCTGCGGAACACGGGGGTGGCGCTGTGGGCGATGCGCTCGACGAAATCGGCGACGCAGAGCGCCGCGTCGACCCGGCGCGGATGGGCGTCCATGACCTCGGCGATCGGGCGCCGCGCCAGGTCGGGCGCGACGGCCATCTGGCCCAGGAAGACGTCGCGATAGACCAGGCCCACGGGCTTGCGGTCCACGACCACGGCCAGGGCGGCCAGGTAATCATCGGCGTCGAACAGCGCCCGGACCTCGGCGCACGGGGTCGCGGGGTCGATCGGGGCTCGGCGGTCGATAAGGCGGGCGAGCGTATCCATGCAGCCATTCGGCGAGGCGTCGTTGGGATCACACCTTCGCCGGTTGGCGTTGCAGAGTCGTAAATGGCCGGCGTGTTTGGCGAGCTTGACCTGCGACGGGTTGTCCCTGCGGCGCTCGGCCGGGGACGGCCTCGCGCGTCTGGCTTGGACCTCGCGTTTCTGTCACCCTTCACCTCATGGCGAACGCCCGAACGTTCCTGTGCCTGGGCGTGCTGGCCGGGCTGACAGCCTCGGCGGCGGCGGCCGACCCCGTCGCCCTGCGCGCCGGTCCCGTCACCTACCTCGTCGATCCCGCCACGCTGAAGATCGACGCCCGGCCGGACGGCGCGCCGGCCCTGGCCGTCATGCCGCCGCTGCACGCGCCCGAGGCGGCGGCGGTCGCCCCCGACGGCGCGGGCTGGCGCTGGACCGACGCCGAGGGGCGCCGGATCAGCCTGTCCACCGAGGGCGGGGCCCTGCGCCTGGTGATGTCCGGCGCGAGCGGATCGCGCCTGGCCTGGCCGTTGCCGCCGGCGACCACCGGAACCTGGCTGATCCCCGACGGCGAGGGCATGGCCTACAAGGCCGACGACCCGTTCTGGCGCGCGGCCCACAGAAGCGAAAAATGCCTGGGCGGCACGTCGCTGCTGTCCTTCCCCGCCTGGAGCTACCTGACCGGGACGCACGCGGTCACCTACGCGCTCGGCGACGGCCTGCTGTCGAAACTCTGCCTGCGCGACGAGGACGGCCTGCAGGCGCGGCTGAGGCGCGACTTCGCGGACGGGGCCGAAACGCTCGACCTGCTGTTCGCGATCAGGCCCGCCGAGCCGCTGGCCCCCGCCCGGTTCTATCGCCAGGTCCTGGAGCGGCGCGGCCAGCTCCGGTCGTTCGCCGACAAGGCCGCGCCCGGCCTGCCCCGGCTGTTCGGGGCGCCGCAGGCCTATGTCTGGGGCGACGGCCGCGACCTGGCCTTCCTCGACGACCTTAAGGCGCTGGGCGTCCGGCGCATCGTGCTAAGCTACGACCAGGATCCCCGCACCCAGAAGCCTGTCGTCGGACCCGCCTATCTGGCGAAGGCCAGCGGCCTGGGCTACCTGGCCGGTCCCTACGAGGCCTTCGACAACGGCCAGCCCGAGGCGACGGCCGACATGCCGTCCGCGATCTGGGGCGACCTCTATCCGTCCGGCTGCCTGCGCGACGCCGGCGGACAGATGGTGGCGGGCTACGCCAACCGGGGCTGCCAGATGTCGAGCGAGGCGATCGCCCGCCATGCCGGACCGCCCAGCCCGGCCTCCCGCTACGCCGGCCACGTCAAGGACGGCGCCAGCCAGGTCTTCGTGGACGTCGACGCCTTCGGCGTCTTCTACCAGGACCACAGTCCCGATCATCCGATGTCCATGGCCCGCGACCGCGCCAACCGGCTGGCGCGCCTGGGGATGGCGATCGACCGGTTCCACCTGGTGCTGGGCTCCGAGAACGTCACCGCCTGGAGCAGCGGCGTGGCGCACTATTCGCACGGCACGGCCCAGGCCCACGCCTCGGCGGTCTGGCCGCTGCTGGGTGACACGGCCCGCTTCGGGGGCTACTGGCCGCCCGACCGCCCGAGCCTCTATTTCGCGCCGTTCGCGCCGACCGCGGACGAGGCGCGGGCGCTGTTCGGGGCCGCCGACCGCCTGCCGTTGTTCGAGGCGGTGTTCCACGACTCCGTCGTCGCCGCCGACCGCTGGGAGTTCGGGCTGGTGAAGGCGCCGGGCCAGGCGCGGCGCCGCTTCGCGCGATCGCTGCTGTACGGGACGCCGACGATGTGGAACCTCGACCGCCGCGAGCTGGCGCGGGTCGGGCCGTGGCTGAAGGCGGCCCAGGACGACTTCGCCGCGGCCCACGGCGTGCGAACGCCCGTCCTCCTGACCGGCTTTGACTGGCTGACCCCCGACCGCCTGGTGCAGCAGGCGACCTATGCCGACGGCCGCGTGCTGACCGCCAATTTCGGCGCGGCGGCGTGGCGGGGGCTCGGGACCGATTGCGTGCGGGTGGTCCGGCCCGGCCAGCCGGCCGCCGACCTCTGCCCGCCGCCGGACCCGCCGCCTTTCCGCTGAGCGGCGGGTACGTGCTTTCCGGGATGGCAACGAATTAGAGCGCTGATTTCGCTTGGGTATCACCGACACGCAATTGAGTACGGACCCTAGGCCGCCGGCGCCAGATCGAAACCGTCGCCTTCGAACACCTCCAGCCGGCTCGGCTTCGGCAGCGACGCGTCGCCCTTCAGGCGGGCCAGGAGATGGGCGACGGCCAGCACCATGTCCGCGGCGTCGTAGGGCTTGGGCAGCGAGGCGATCGCCACCGTCTGGGCCGATCGCGCGCGACTGACCTGCCCGCTGATGAACAGCACCGGGATGCCCAGGTCCTTCAGATGTTCGGCGAGCTCCACGCCGTCGTCGCGACCGGCCAGCCGGATATTGACCAGGGCCAGGTCGGGCTTGCACGCCTTGGCGACCTCGACCGCCTCGGCGTGACGGTCGGTGAGGTCCAGGACCCGGTATCCGGCGTCCTCCAGTTCGTCCTTCAGGACGGTCGCCACCAGGACTTCGTCCTCGACGATCATCAGGATCTTGCCGGTTGGGCCGTCCCGCGATGCGGTCATGGTCATTCAATCCCTATCGACCGCCGATGGCGCTGGTTCCGGCGTCGGCCCGCTCGGCTCGCGCGCTCGCCGTCTCCGGGTCGTCCTGCACGAGGGCGACCTGGGTGTGCTCAATCGAAACCAGGGTGCCCGGATGCTGTGGCGTGGTCTCGACGGTGGCGCTCAGCTGCCGCGCCAGGGCCTGGACGATGCTCGAGCCCAGGCCTTTTCGCGCGGTCGTCGGCATGCCGACCCCGTCGTCGCGCACACAGAGGGTCCAGTTGGGTCCGTGGAAACTGTAGTCGATGGCGACCTTCCCTGGCCGGTCGCCGGGAAAGGCGTGCTTGAGCGCATTGATCACCAGTTCGGTGACGATCAGGCCCAGGCTCACCGAAATCCGGGATTCCACGACGCCCCGGCCGCCCTCCACCGTCAGGGCGACATGGTCCTGCTCGCCGATGATCGAGGCCGAGATGATCTCGCAAAGGCTGGTGAAATAGGCGTGCATTTCGACCCCGTCGCCCTCGGAGGTGGACAGCAGGCGCTCCAGGGCGGCCACGGACATCACACGGTGGTGGGCGTCCTTGAGGTGGCCGCGCGTCTCGTCCGACTCGGTCTTGCGGGCGTTTTGCAGAAGGACGCTGGCGATGATCTGCAGGCTGTTGGCGACCCGGTGGCGCACCTCCCGCAGCAGCATGCCGGCTTCGCGCTGGGCGTTTTCCTGCAGCGCCGCATCGGCGCGCGCGTCCGTCACATCGGACACCGCCAGCAGAAGGCGTGTCCGCCCGAGATCCAGATAGTCCAGCCGCCTGGCCTGGACGACCAGGTGACGAACCGGGTGGTGGGCGGGCTTCAGATAGATGTCGCAGGCGTCCAGGCTCCCGCGACCGGCGATGGTCGCGGTCATCAGGGCGCGCAGGCCGGGACCATCCCAGCCGCCGGCGTCCAGGGCGTACAGCGCCTGGCCCGCGAGCTCGCCTGGATGGAAACCGAAGGCGGTGCAGAACGAGGTGCTGGCCGCGATGATCGTCAGCTGGTCGTCCAGGAGCACCAGGGGCGCGGGCGAAGAGGTCACCACGGCCAAGGTCAGGCTCAGGGCGACATCTTCGGCGCTGGGTTTCGAAGCAGGCATGGCAGGCTTTCGGAAAACCGGAGGCTCGCGGAGCGAAAGCCAGGGGGCCGGGAAATCGCGAAAGTCAGAAGAGCACGCGGCGTCGCGCCGCGATGATTCGCTTCCTCCCGTAACGGCCGACCGACCATGAGGTTGCATTGAGGTTTTCGATACACCTTGAGGTAGATTGCGAGGTCGCCTGACGGGCCGAAAGCGGGCGCCGCCGAGGGTTTTTCGGGCGAAGAGCCGGGCATGGCGCGCCCCCGCGCCTCGGACATCCGGCGGTGGCCTCCAGACGCAAAGGGCGGCGGATCGCTCCGCCGCCCTTCCGGGGCCGCCGGTGAGCGAGGCCCTGGAGCGCGTCGGGCGAAGACGTGAGCCGCTTCGCCCCTCGAGCCCGCTCTAGGTGGCTGAATCTGGGACCGGCTTGTCGAGTTCGGGCGATCGGTCCGAACTCACGGGCGCCAGGTCGGGGTTGTTGAAGAACACGATCGGGATGCGGACCCTGCCGCCGGCCGTCGGCTTGCCGTCGAGATCGTTGGCCGCCATCCGGAAATGGCTGGCCAGCTGGATCGTGGCCTCGCCGAAGCCGTACTGCGCCGGCTCCTCTTGCTGGACCAGGCAGTTCTCCAGGCGGCCCTGGCGCGTGACGCCGCAGTCGATCACCACCTTGGCGGCGCCGACCCCGGCCTTGATCGCCGCTTTCGGATAGTAGCGCGCCATGTCCTCGCCGTCGGGGCGCTGGATCCAGGCGGGCGCGGCGACGGTGGGCTTGGGCGGATTGGCGGCCCAGACCGCGCCGGCGACGGCCAGGCCCATGGCGCCGACCAGGACAGCGCCGAGCGCCTTGCGATGGGGAGCGGTCGAAGTGATCTGCAGCATCATCAGTCTCTCCTTCAGGGGATGGGGGGTCACGGCGGGCCAGTAGCAGCCGAACGGCGGGGAAACAGGGGTCAGGGCGCTGCCCAGCAGGGTCTCGGCATAGAGGCGGCGCGCGTCGGGATGGCGCTCGATCACGACCGCGTCGCACGCGATCTCCTGGTCGATGCGCAGGCGACGGGCGGCGAGGTGGGCCAGGGGATTGAACCAGGCCAGGCACCGCATGGCGATGACCAGGGCGTTCACGACCGCGTCGCCGCGCGCCAGGTGCACGCGTTCATGGGCCAGGACCAGGTCGCGCGCCGCGCCCTGGAAGCGGGTCTCGAAGTCGGCGGGGGCGACGATGCGGGGCCGCACCGCGCCTAGCAGCAGGGGACCGGCGCCGGTGTGCTGGCCCAGCAGCAGGGCCGGATCGGAGGGCGAGGGGACCAGCCGGCCCAGGCCGCGGACGAAGCGGGCCTGGCGCATCGCGAACAGCGCCGCCGTCCCGACGACGCCGGCCGCCCACAACGACAGCAGGAGATCCGAAGCCCGCCGCGCCTGTCGCACGACCGGTCCAGCCCGCCCGGCGGCTTCGGCGAGCAGGGAGACCACCGGCGCCGTGGTCCCGGTCGGGGCGGGGGCGGGCAGCAGGCCGGCCAGCAGGCACAGCGGGACTGCCAGCCACAGCAGATAGGTCGGCGCCGGGCCAAACGCCTGGCGCACCGGACGGCGCAGGACCAGGATCAGCAGGAGGCCGATCGTCAGGGCCAGTTGCTCGCGCCCCAGCAGGGACAGGACCGCGCCGCTCATTTGCCGATCTTCTCGATCAGAGCCTTCAGTTCGGCCACGTCCTGCTCGCTCAGCTTGTCGCTGTCCGAGAAGTGGGCCACCAGCGGGGCCAGGCGGCCGTCGAACAGGCGGTCCAGCAGGCCCTGGCTCTCACTGCCTACATAGGCCTCGCGCGAGACGAGCGGCGAATAGAGATAGCGTCGGCCCTCCGAGGTCGCGCCGACGGCCTTCTTCTTCAGCAGGCGGCTGATCAGCACCTTCACCGTGCCCTCGGTCCAGTCCTGGGGCTTGCAGACCTCGGCCATGATGGCCTCCGAGGTCAGGGGACTGCGCCGCCACAGCGCCTCCATGACCACGCTTTCCGCTGAACTGATCTTCATGGACGCACCCTTCGATGACAACTGTCAACGGAGTCACGTTGACAGTTGTCATCGAACCCGTCAACCGGCGATCGCCGAGGCGCCGACAAGGTGGAAGGCTCGCTCGGGAGACGGTCGGCGCTTCGGCGCGATCCTCGCCCAAGCAAGAGGGCGGCGGATCGCTCCGCCGCCCTTCCCGGGTCCGCCGGTGAGGCGGGGTCCTAGAACGACTTGGTCAGGCTGACGCCGTAGGTGCGGGGCTCCAGCGTGATCAGGTTGGTGAACAGGCCCGAGCTGTCGTCGGTGGTGTAGGCGTCGGTGATCGGCGTCTTGTCGCCCAGGTTCTTGACGTAGGCGTCGATCTGCAGGCCCCACTCGGGCTTTTCGACCTTCAGGGTGATGTTGGCGTTGTCCCACGACTTCAGCTGGTCGTAGGCGGTGTTGTAGACGCGGGTGTACTGCTTGCTCTGGCGGTAGTAGTCGCCGCGCAGGGTGGCCGACCAGCCGTCGGCGAAGTCCCAGGTGTACTGGGCGCCGACCGAGGCGGTCCAGTGCGGCGAGTTGGGCAGCTGGTTGCCCGACAGATCCGCGGCCTTGCCCTCGATCGTGTAGCCGGCCCCGTAGTTGTACAGGCCCGTGGCGTTGGCCAGGAAGGCGGCCGTGCCCGCCGGCAGGCCCGCGCCGCCGGCCGCGGCCGGGGTCTGCAGGAAGGCCTGGAACACCTGCGGGCCGCCGCAGGCGAACGGTACGGTCGCGCCGGCCCCGGCCGCGATCAGGGTGGCGACCCCGGCCGTGGTCAGCACGCAGTTGGAGCCGACCGCGACGTTGGGCAGGCTGGGGCCCGCCTTGACCACGGTATAGGCCGGGTTGCTCTGGGTGCGGTTCATGGTGTCGATCGACGACACGCCGTCGGCGATCTTGGTGTGCAGGTAGCCGAGGTTGGCGTTGAGCTTGAGGTTGCGGACCGGCGACCAGACCGTTTCCAGCTCCAGGCCGTAGACCGTGGCGTTGACGTTCTCGTTGACCGAGGTGCGGTTGACGATCTTGGAGATCTGGTAGCCCTGGTAGTCGTAGTAGAAGCCGGTGGCGTTCAGCATCAGGCTGCCGCCGGCCAGGGTGTTCTTCGAGCCCAGCTCGAACGCGTTGACGAATTCGGGGGCGAACTGCGGCTTGACGCTGGCCGAGCCGGTCGCGGCCGGCGGGTTCGAGCCGCCGCCCTTGTAGCCCTTGGAATAGAAGGCGTAGAGCAGGTTGTCGTCGGTCAGCTTGTAGTCGAAGCCGAAGCGGCCGGTCAGCTCGTTGAAGACCGACTTCTCCTGCGGGGTGGTGGTGCTCTGCTTCAGGCCGATGCCCGGCGACAGCAGCACGGTGTCGTAGACGTCCAGGCGCTTGTCGTCGTGGGTGCGGCGCAGGCCCAGGGTGAACTTCAGCTTCTCGTTGGCCTGCCAGTACAGTTCGCCGAACAGGGCGTTCGACTTCAGGTGATAGGGCGAGCGGTTGTCATAGTAGTTGTGGCCGCTGCCGTCCGGCGTGGCGTTGGGATCGATGCCGATGCAGCTGGTCGGCAGGGCGGTCGGGCTGCAGTTGGGGTTGCCCGTCCTCTGGAAGTTCAGGGCCAGGGCCGACAGGGTCAGCGAGTTGCCGATCACGTAGTAGTCGGTGACGGTCTTGTAGTCGAAATAGATGCCGCCGAAGTTGAAGTTCAGCGGGCCGTCGAAGTTCGACTGCAGCCGGATCTCCTGGCTCCACTGCTTGGAGTTGCCCGAGGAGACGTCCAGGGTGGTGAACTTGTTGGTGTTGCCCACCTGCGGGTCGTTGAAGAAGCCGCCGGGGGTGAGCCCCGTGCTGTTGAACGGAACGGTCGAGACGTTCCGGTTGTAGTCCAGCTTCGTATAGACCTTGCCCTTGCTGTACGAGGTCATGGCCGTGAAGGTCAGGTTCTCGGTCAGGTCGTAGGCCAGGTTGAACTGGTAGATGTCGGATTTCGATCGGTAGATCGGGTCGAACAGCGACTCGATTTCGCGCAGGTTGCGGCTGGCCGTGTCGCCGGCGTTGGCGTCGCCGCTGGTGAAGCCGAAGATGTTGCCCAGCTCGCCGGTCAGGGTGCCCGAGGTGTTGACCGTGCCGTAGGCGCTGTCGCCGTACAGCGAGGCGGGCAGGCAGCCCTGGCTCAGGAAGGCGCGGGCCGCGCCGCTGGGCACGCCGCCGACGGTGGCCGGGCCGTTGTCCTTGGTGCACAGCTGCTTGCCCACGCGGGCCCGGCTGTCGTCCTCGTCGAAATGCTCCCACATGAAGTTGGTGCGCAGCGAGTCGATGGGGTTGAACATCACCGAGACGCGGGTCGAGTACAGGTCGCGGTCGTCGACCTTGTGGTTGTTGAAGGTGTTGGTGACGAAGCCGTCGCGCTTGAGGTAGTTGCCGGCCACGCGGACCGCCAGCTTGTCGCCCAGGATCGGCAGGTTGATCATCCCGCGGACCTTCTGGGTGCCGTAGTTGCCCAGCTCGCCGGTGATCTCGGCCTCGAAGGTGTCGACCGGCTTGGCGGTGATGATGTTGACCACGCCGCCGGTGGCGTTGCGGCCGTACAGCGTGCCCTGCGGGCCGCGCAGCACCTCGACGCGCTCCACGTCGAAGAACTCGGCGTCGAACAGGTTGCCCGACTGCAGCGGGGCGTTGTTCTCGTGGACGCCGACGCCGCCGTCGGTCGAGACGCCGACGGCCTTGTTGCCGATGCCGCGGATCGCGAAGTTGAAGCTGTTGGTGAAGTTGCCCTTGGCGAAGGTGACGTTCGGGATGGCCTGCTGCAGGTTGGGGCCGCCGTCGATCTTCTGCGCCTCCAGGCTGTCCTGGCTGAAGGCCGACACCGCGATCGGCACGTCCTGCAGGGCTTCTTCCTTCTTCTGGGCGGTGACGACCAGTTCCTCCAGCACGTTGCCGCCGCCTTGCTGGGCGGACGGGCTGGCGGCTGTCTGGGCGAAGGCTGGGGCGGCGACGGCGGCCAGCACGGTCACGGACGCGCCCATGGCCAGCAGGCTCCGCATACGCAGAGATTGCGACATTCTATTCCCTCCCTGGACGTCGCGGTTCCTTATGGCGGACCCTGCGGGCGTCGTGTTGTTTCCTCGGCGCCGTACTTTTGAACACTACGCGGGCGTACGGCCGACCCCTCGCAGCATAGGGCGATTGCATACTTGGGCCCCTGGGCTGTCAACCGGCCAAGGCCTAAGTAATCATTGATAGGTTACGCGTTTTCACTTTACCCAGGGACGCATTCACCTGGAGTGGGCAAGTTTTCACGGAAATTCGAAAAGCCGGTTCGGCGCCTGACGTTGCGTCAAGCGGGGTTTCAGGCCGGAAAACCTTGACACGCCTTGCCGACGCGCGCGGTTCATAGTGTCTCATTCGCGCCGAAGGTACAGCCCAAATATCAGCGTTCGAAACGATTGTTTCGCACCTGGTGAGCCCGGGCAACGGTCGGGGACGGGCCCGCGTGGCGAACCCCAGCTCCCCCGGTCGTCAAGTCCGCGCGCCTCGTGTACAGAGACGCCATGTCCACTCCTGAAGTTTCCACCGCGTCCGGCGGCTCGCGGGCCGACGCCGCCCTGGTGCTGTTCTCCGGCGGCCAGGACAGCAGCGTCTGCCTGGCCTGGGCCCTGGAGCGCTACGCCCGGGTCGAGACCGTCGGCTTCGATTACGGCCAGCGCCACGCCATCGAGATGCAGGCCCGCCAGTCGGTGCGCCGCCAGATGGCCGACCGCTTCCCGCACTGGGCCGAGCGCCTGGGCGAGGACCACGTGCTGGACCTGACCGGCTTCGGCGCCGTGGCCCAGTCGGCCCTGACCGCCGACGTCGCCATCGAGATGACCGAGCGCGGCCTGCCCTCGACCTTCGTGCCCGGCCGTAACCTGGTGTTCCTGATCTACGCCGCCGCCCTGGCCGACCGCCGGGGCCTGGGGGCGCTGGTCGGCGGCATGTGCGAGACCGACTTCTCGGGCTATCCCGACTGCCGCCGCGACACCCTGGACGCCATGCAGAGCGCCCTGAACCTGGGCATGGACCGCGACTTCGTCATCGAAACCCCGCTGATGAAGCTGACCAAGGCCCAGACCTGGGCCCTGGCCAAGACCCTGGGCGGCGAGGACCTGGTCGACCTGATCGTGGTCGAGAGCCACACCTGCTACCAGGGCGACCGCGGCGAACTGCACGCCTGGGGCCACGGCTGCGGCGAATGCCCGGCCTGCGAGCTGAGGCGGCGCGGGTATGAAGAGTGGGACGCGGCGGGGCGGGACGTGTTGAGTGTCTAAGTTCTCTTCACGCACCCACGACTGTCATCCCGGGCATGGCGAAGCGAAGACCCGGAAGCGCCGCGCTCGGGCGTCGGTCCCGGATCTGCGCGCTGCGAACTTGTCCGGGATGACAACCGTTTCGGGCGGTTCCCAATGACCTACACCGTCAAGGAGATCTTCCTCACCCTGCAGGGCGAGGGCGGGCAGGCGGGCAAGGCGGCGGTGTTCTGCCGGTTCGCCGGCTGCAACCTGTGGACCGGCCGCGAGCAGGACCGCCACAAGGCCGTCTGCACCTTCTGCGACACCGACTTTGTCGGGACCGACGGCGAGGGCGGCGGCAAGTTCGCCACGGCGCACGCCCTGGCCGCCGCGGTCGAGGCCGCCTGGACCGGCGGGCCGGACGACCGGCTGGTGGTCTGCACCGGCGGCGAGCCGCTGCTGCAGCTGGACGCCGCGGCCATCGACGCCCTGCACGCGCGGGGCTTCATGATCGCCGTGGAGACCAACGGCACGGTCGTCGCGCCGGCGGGGATCGACTGGGTCTGCGTCAGCCCCAAGGCCGACGCGCCGGTCGTCCAGACCTCGGGCCAGGAGCTGAAGCTGGTCTATCCGCAGGACAAGGCGCTTCCGGAACGCTTCACGGCCCTGGATTTCGAGCGCTTCTACCTGCAGCCGATGGACGGCCCGGACCGCGAGCGGAACACGGAGTTGGCCGTCGCCTATTGCCTTTCGCACCCACAATGGCGTTTAAGCGTCCAGACGCACAAATATCTCGGCCTGCCCTGACGGATAAGGCGCTCGACCTGGTGACAGGGTCGAGCCGCTAGAGCCTCCCAGGCCTTGTCAAAAGAAGTACCCTGATGAAGCCCGTCTTCGAGATCACGAAGGCCGCGCATTTCGACGCGGCCCACTATATCGAGCAAGGTCCCGCCGACCATCGCTACCGCAAGCTGCACGGCCACTCGTTCAAGGTCGAGGCCAGCGTCAGGGGGACGATGCAGGACGCCGGCTGGGTGGCCGACCTCGACAGCCTGGACGGCGCGCTGAAGGCGGTGGCCGCCGAGCTGGACCACGGCCTGCTGAACGACCGCCCCGGCCTGGAAAGCCCGACCCTGGAGCGGATCTGCCTCTATTTCGCCGAGCGCCTGACGCCCCAGTTCCCGGGCCTGTCGCGCGTGGTGATCTCGCGCCCGACCATCGGCGAAAGCTGCGCGCTGAACCTCTAGGCCGCGGACGCCCCCTCCGTCACGATGCGTATCCGCATCGCGACACCTCCCCCGCCTTGCGGGTGAGGAGGAAGCGGGCCGATCTTCTCCTCCCCCGTGAAACGGGGGAGGTGGCGGCGAAGCCGACGGAGGGGGCGTCCACCCTCCGGAAAACACCGGTCTTCCTTCCTGCCCGGACCTGCCTTATCCCTACGCCGCCGATGTCGCCGGGGAAGGTCGCCCATGCTCTACATGCTGCTGTGCTACAACAACGAGACCGAGGTCATGGGCTGGACCCAGGAACAGGACGACGCCGTCATGGGGCGCCTGTCGGTCGTCCATGACCGGCTGGTCGCCCAGGGCAAGCTTGGGCCGTCGGGCCGGCTGCAGGGCACCTCCAGCGCCAAGACCCTGGTCAAGGGCGAGACCCCGTTCGTCATCGACGGCCCGTTCGCCGAGACCAAGGAGCAGTTCCTGGGCTTCTACGTGCTGGACGTCGCCGACATGGACGAGGCGCTGGGGATCGCCCGCGAGCTGGGCGTGGCCAATCCCGGCGGAGCCTACGAGGTGCGGCCCATGCGGCTGTACCTGCCGGGCGCGATCGCGGCCGAGTAAGCTTGGCCTTCGGGGCGCGGCGGGCTAGGTCGGTGGTCCAGGTTCATTCGCGAGCGTTCATGCAGACCGCCACCTTTCGCTATACCGAGGCCGACATCGCCGACGCTTGGCGTGTTCAGGCCCGCCACAACGTGTTCATGAAGCTGATCAACATCGCGCCTTGGGTGATCATCGTCTTCAATCTGCTCATTGGGATCTGGCTGTGGCGTGGCAAGGGGTGGGATGCTTCGATCCCCAGCTTCACTTGGGTGCTGTTGGGCGCCGCGCTGATCCTGTGGCGTGTGCTGGGGGATCGGTTTCTTCTCCCCAATCGCGCCCGTCGCTTCTTGTCGCAGCAGAAGTCGATGCAGGAGGTCGGCACGATCGTCTGGGACGAGCACCAGATCACCTTTAGCGCTCTGAACGGCGAAACCCGCCATTGCTGGAGCGATTTCAGCCAATGGGCAGATAGCCGATCCTCGCTGGTGCTCTTCCAGAGCGACAACGTGATGAACATCGTCCCCAAGCGCTGTCTCAGCGATGATCAAGTCACGGAAGTCCGGCGGCGCCTGGAAGCGGCGCTCGGCCCTGCCGGCCGCAAGCGGAAGTAGGGCGAGGGGCGATATCCGGTTAAGGCCTACCCACCGCGTGTCCGCAAAGGTCGAAGTCATGCGTCACCAAACCCTCGCCGCTCTCCTCGGCTTGATCCTGGCCGCCGCCCCCGCGCTCGCCGGCGCCGAGACCTGGCGGTGCTCGGCCAGGAAGGGCCCGGTGACCCACGACCTGTCGGCGACGGTCGAGGGCGCGCGGGTGACGGGCTTCGACTACCTGGCCTCGACCAAGGGCGCGTCCGACGTCACCAGCTGCAGCCTCGCCCCGGAGGGCAGGCCCGTGGCCGGCCCGGGCGGCGTCACCACCTTCCCGCTGACCGACGACGACGTCGCCGTGGCCCGCCGGCGCGGCGACACGATCGTCTTCGACTTCACGCGGACCCGCCTGAGCAACTATTGCGGCCAGTCCTCGACGATCGCCGAGACCCTGACGATCAAGGCCGGCGCCAAGCGCTGCCTGGCGGTGAAGAACCAGTAGGCGGCCAGTAGGCGGTCGGCAGCGCCTAGCCGTCCCGCTGCGACTTCTTCCATTCCTTGAACTCGCGCGCCTCGCGGTCCTTCTTGCTTTCACCGGGGATCACCGCCTTGCCGGCGCCGACCACGACCTTGCCGGTGGTTCCGACCACGGCCGCGCCCGCGTCGACCACCGCGCCGCCGGCGGCGGCGACCAGGCAGCCCTGGCTGGTGGCGGCGACGGCCAGCAGGGCCAGGGCGAGGGGCAGGCGACGCGGGGACATGTGACGCGACATTGGGGCAAGCTCACGGAAGGTGGGGCGAGCGTTCTAGCCCGGGACGGCCCCAGGGTCGCCGCGTCCGATGGCCGCTGTATGGCCGGATGGGCGGAGTCCCGTTCAGTACGACACCTCCTCCACCCCTGGATCGCCCTGGCGGCGCCAGGGGCCGGTGAAGGCCGGGTCCTGGCGGCGACGACGGTCCGGGCCGAAATAGGTGGCGCAGCGGATGAACGGGCGGGGGTGCTCGATCAGCAGGTTGATGCGGTGGATCACGCCGCGCGCCGTCACCGGCTTGGCCAGGAACTCGTTGACCCCGGCGTCGCGCGCCTCGGCCACCCGGCGCATCGTGGAATGGCCGGTGATCATGATGACCGGGGCGAACGGGTTGGGGCTGTCGGGCGAATTGCGCAGCAGGTTGACGAAGTCGATGCCGTCCAGCGGACCCATGGTCAGGTCGGTCATGACCAGGTCGATCTCGATCTCGCGCATCGTCTGCAGCGCCTCGGCGCCGTCCTGCGCCTCGAAGATCCGCCGCACGCCCAGCGCTCGCAGGATCTCGGTCAGCAGCAGGCGCATGTGCTGATTGTCGTCGACCAGCAGGATCTTCAGGAGATCGAAGCGCACGGGCCCCCGGCTTGCTCGCTCCACGGCCGCGCCGAGCGCGTGTGGAGCCGGAACGTTACGGCGCTGACACGGACGGTCAATCGAAATCGCCTGAAAGTTCAATGTTTTCAGGCATAAGTTGGATTTCGACCAGGCGCGCGCCAGGCGACGCGCCGGCGGGCGAAGGGACGGGCGAGCGGACCGATCCGGAGTCTTCGTCGCGCCTCGGGTCAAACTATCCTTAACGCCGGCGACGCTTGGTTACCTTTTGTCAACGAAAAACTTAGGAACGAGACTCCGCCGTCGAGAGTTGATGCGCCGAAGGGATATGATTTCCACATGGCCTCCCGTGACGAACTCATCAAGCGCGAAGCTCTCGAGCTCTGGAATCAGATGCATGACGAGCCTCCGCCCGAGGTCGGCGGTGTGGAACTGCTTGAGATCATTTGCCGAAATCTGGACATCCAGGACTACGACCGCGTCCGCTCGCCGTTCCTGCGTCCCACGATGATCCTGCGGCCCGAGGACTGGCCGGAAGCCCGGAAGGCCTAGCCTGGGTCCTGGCCCGAGCGGCGATCGGATAGGTCCCGACAATGACTGTCATCCCGGACGAGCGCGCAGCGCGAAGATCCGGGACCGGGGCGTGAACCCGGCGTCTGCGGCGGTCCCGGGTCTTCGCTTCGCTGCGCCCGGGATGACAGCGTCTTGGGGACGAAAACCAGACTCGATCGCCCCGCGCCCCGCGCCCCGGGCCAGGGGCTAGAGGCGCCCGCTCATCCCCGGAGCGAACGCCCCGCCGCCGGTCTGGGCCCGGTGGCGCAGGAAGGCGTCGGCCAGGACGCAGGCGGTCATCGCCTCGACCACCGGCACGCCGCGGATGCCCACGCAGGGGTCGTGGCGGCCCTTGGTGCGCAGGTCGATCTCTTCGCCCGCCTCGTTGACGCTCTCGCGCGGGGTCAGGATCGACGAGGTCGGCTTGAAGGCCACGCGGGCCACCACGGGCTGGCCGGTCGACAGGCCGCCCAGCACGCCGCCGGCGTGGTTGGACAGGAACACCGGGCCGTCGTTGCCCATCCGCATCTGGTCGGCGTTCTCCTCGCCCGACAGGGCGGCGCTGGCGAAGCCCTCGCCGATCTCCACGCCCTTGGCGGCGTTGATCGACATCAGGGCCGTGGCCAGTTCGGCGTCCAGCTTGCCGTACAGCGGCGCGCCCCAGCCGGCCGGCACGCCGGTCGCCTCCACCTCGACGACCGCCCCGGTCGAGGAGCCGGCCTTGCGGACCTTCTCCAGGTGCTCTTCCCAGACCGGGATGACGGCGGCGTCCGGCGACCAGTAGGGGTTCTCGCCCGTCTGGTCCCAGTCCCAGTTGGCGCGATCGATGGCGTGCGGGCCGATCTGGACCAAGGCCGCGCGCACGGTGACGCCGGGGATCACCAGCCGGGCGATGGCGCCGGCCGCCACCCGCGCGGCGGTCTCGCGCGCCGAGCTGCGCCCGCCGCCGCGATAGTCGCGCACGCCATACTTGGCGAAATAGGGATAGTCGGCATGGCCCGGCCGGAAGGCCTGGGCGATCTCGCCATAGTCCTTGGAGCGCTGGTCGGTGTTGTCGATCATCAGGCTGATCGGCGTGCCAGTCGTGCGCAGGCCGTCGCTGCGCTCGTCCTCGAACACCCCCGACAGGATGCGCACGGCGTCCGGCTCCTGGCGCTGGGTGACGAACTTGCCATTGCCCGGCCGGCGCTTGTCGAGGAAGGCCTGGATGTGCTCGGCGGTGATGGCGATGCCGGGCGGGACGCCGTCGACCACGCAGCCCAGGGCCGGGCCGTGGCTTTCGCCCCAGGTGGTGACGCGGAACAGGTGGCCGAAGGTGTTGTGCGACATGCGGGCGGTGTAGCGGAAAGCGCGGGAGGGGGCAAAGCCAAGGGCGCCGCTTCCGGGCGGCGTCCAGGATGCTTCGCCGTTAACTACATCTTATAGTAGAATTAATGCTTAAGCTCTCAAGAGTTGCATTTAATGCAACCTGAGAGTACGATTTCTGTCGTCGATACTTAAAGTCGCGCCCCGGCATGGCCGGGCAAAACAGGGAGTAAGAGACATGACCACCGGCACAGCGAACTTCAACGGCGATTGCGGCGAGTGCAAGAACGGCTACTACAGCGCCGCCTCCTCCGGCGGGATGCAGCCCAACCAGTCGGCGACCGTGAACGGCAATTCCCCGCAGAACTGCGTCGTGGCCAATGACGGCGGGACGGTCTTCGCGATCGAGCTCCAGTCCATCGCCGGCATCTACAGCTACCAGGTGCGCGTCGACGCCCAGGGCCCCAAGGGCGCCTTCAGCGGCTCGATGTACCTGGCGTTCGAGGACCAGACGGGCGACGTCTACTATCTGAGCATCTTCTCCTCGACGCGCGAATGGCACGAGGTGTCGTACAACAGCAGCGCCCCGGCCATCGTGAAGATCTACTGGAGCGATTATTCCTTCACCGTCGCCAGCGGCGACGCCAGCAAGGCCAAGCCCGCCTACAAGGTCCTGAGCCCGGTCGGCTAGGGCGGATCGGCGAAAGTCGGGGCATGCCGAAGGGCATGTTCAGGGTCTAGCGCGCCGCTTGCCCACACCTGGCGACGAAGTCGCCAGGTGTGGGCAAGTCGGTGAGCCGCCAACGTCTTGTCTCGTGGTTAGAACGGCGCGGGGATCTTGCGGCTGACCGTGACCTGGTCGAGACGGTCGGTGCTGTAGCGCAACTCGGTGACGACCTCCCCCGGGACGCCCAGCCAGAAGACCATCTGCCCATTCTGGCGCGTCAGGGCCCAGGGCGACAGGGCCGCCAACTTCTGGCGAAGCGCTTTTGGATCGGCGCAGAGGTCGGAGGTCGTCTGGTCCGAGCAGGTGAAGCTGGCCTGGGCGTCGCCGCGTCGCAGCGCGTCCAGATGCTTCAGCGCCGGCAGGGCCTGGATGGGCTTGAGGCCCGGGTCCAGGCGCAGATAGTCGTCATCGGGGCATCCGGCGAGGCCGGGCAGGGCGATCTCGATCCCGGCCCAGATGTCAGAGCTTTCCACCCTGCTTTCAGTCTCGCCAGCCTTCCGCGCGAAGGTGACGGTCCAGCGTTTCCGCACGCAGGCGCCCTTCTCGGCCACCGGCCGCTCGACCAGTTGGCGTTCGGCGAAACCCGGGGGCAGGTCATTGAGCCGGGGAACGACGATCGCGGCGATCGGCCCGTGATCCTTTCCGGCGAGGACCAACCCGCCGGCCTCTCCCGGCGGGAGGCTTTCCACCATGGCCAGGGTCGGGGCGGCCTGGAGCATGACGGCGACCGCGGAGAGGATCATCGGCGGACCTTGGCTGCATCGGCGAGATAGAGTTCGAGATTGGTATAGCCCGAGCCGTCCTTGGCAAGGGCGGCCCCGTCGGCCCGGTTCGGGTTGAGGCCGTGGGCCGTCTCCCAGGCGTCCGGCATGCCGTCGCCGTCGGTGTCGACCGCCGCGACGCCCGGCGGCAGGGCCGGCCAGCCGCCGACCTGGGCCTGGCTGTCGATCTGCCGGCCGGTCCTGTCGCGCACCCCGGCCACGATCCGGGCGTCGACGCTGTCGCGGAACACGCTGGCCCCGGCGTCCTTCAGCACCCGCTCAAAGGCCGAGGCGGCGGGGTCGGCCTCGACCGGCGCCACGTCGATCGGCCCGGCCTGGCGCCAGCCCGGGGCCTGCAGCCCGCTGACCAGGCTCCAGGGATCCTCGGGCACGGCGCCGTTCATGCTGTTGCCGGCGAACCAGGCCTTGGCCAGGCTGTTGCTCTCGTTGAAGGCGATGGGCTTTTCGCTGTCGGGGCCCATCACATAGGCGTTGTCGATAAAGCTGTAGGCCGCCAGGGCCGCCTTGTCGGCGTCGTAGCCGGCATGGCCCTTGCCCCAGTTGTAGAAGACGTTGGAGCGGAACTCGAAGAACGCCCCGACCGGGTCCTTGTCCGGCCCCTCGTAGTTGCCCGGGCGCGGCATGCGGGCCAGGTGGTTGGCCCACAGGTTGTGGTGGAAGCTGATCCTCGAGCCGTCGCCGCCGCGGATCAGGCTGCCATAGCCGTGGTCGCCCTTGGCGTGGATCGAGTGGCGCAGGCTCTCGGCGATGATCGACCATTGCACCGTCAGGTCATAGAATCCCTGACCGGGCGCGTCGTAGCGGGCGCTGGCCGACAGGGTCTCGTCCACCGACCAGCTGGCCGAGACGTGGTCCAGGATGATCCGCCGGCCGGAATTGATCCAGATCGCGTCGCCCTCGGTCTTGCTCTCGTCGCCCAGGCGCGAGCGGATGAAGCGGATGACCACGTCGTCGGCGGCCACCACCAGGGTGTGGTCGCGCAGGGTGATCCCGCCGCCCGGCGCGGTCTGGCCGGCGATCGTGATCCGGCCGTTGGCGATCTTCAGCTCGCGCTTCAGCGGGATCGTGCCGGCGACCGCGAACACCACGGTGCGCGGGCCCTGGGCCTCGACGGCGGCGCGCAGGGAGCCGGGGCCGGAGTCGTCCAGGTTGGTGACCTTGATCACCGCCCCGCCGCGCCCGCCGAGCGACAGCCGTCCCGCGCCCTCGGCCCCGGGGAAGGCCAGCACCTCGCGCGGGGCGGCCTGGGCGGCGACGCCTGGCAGGGTGGCGGCCAGGGCGGCGGCGGCCAAGGCGGCGGTACGGATGAGCATGCGGTTCCCCAATTTCTTCTTATTCCGCTCATCCCGGCCTTCGCCGGGATGAGCGGTTGATAGGGCAGCATCCCTCGTCCCAAAACTCCTGTCCACCGGTGTCATCGGGTGACGGCAAGGCTTCGGAGCGATCGCCGAGCCAAGGGATGGTCGCCTGCTGATGCTTAATGAGGCAAGGATTGCCGTGAAATCGCGCATTTCGCGCCCTCGCATGCCACCGAGCCGATCAGAAGCCGCGACGGATTGTCCGACCCCCGTTCTGAAGGCTGACACCAGTGTCATTCTTGCTTGTCTGGCGAGTGATTCGGCTGTCCCGGGTCCCGCCGCCGGTTTCGGGGGAAACCACCCATGGCAGGACCTTCGGCCAGCGACGACGCCAGCCTCCGCCCAGAGCGCATCCTCGAGCTCAGCGAACGGCTGAGCGCGGTGGCCGGCGAGAAGATCGGCGAGATCGCCTATGTCAACCGCTCGGCCAAGATGCTGGCCATCAACGCCCTGATCGTGGCCGCCCGGGCCGGCGAGGCGGGGCGCGGCTTCGCGATCGTCGCCGAGGAGTTCAAGACCATCTCCACCCAGATCGACGTGGTGGCCGCCGCCCTGGAGAGCCAGGTGCGCGCCGACCTCGACGAACTGACCAAGATCGGCGGTGCGATCCTGGGCCACCTGCGCGGCCAGCGCCTGGCCGACCTGGCGCTGAACGCCATCGAGATCATCGACCGCAACCTCTATGAGCGCACCTGCGACGTGCGCTGGTGGGCCACCGACAGCGCCGTGGTCGACTGCGTGGCCGCCCCCTCGCGGGAGGCCTCGACCTACGCCAGCCAGCGGCTGAAGGTGATCCTCGACGCCTACACCGTCTATCTGGACCTGTGGATCGCCGACCCTTCGGGCCGGGTGATCGCCAGCGGCCGCCCCGACCGCTATCCGGCCGCCCGCAACGCCTCGGTCGCCGACGCGCCGTGGTTCCGCGACGCCCTGCGCACCAGGTCGGGCGACGACTTCACGGTCTGCGACATCGAGCGGGTCAAGGCCCTGAACGACGCCCCGGTCGCCACCTACGCCACGGCCATCCGCGAGGGCGGCCAGGCCAACGGCCGGGTGCTGGGGGTGCTGGGCGTCCATTTCGACTGGAAGCCCCAGGCCCAGGCGGTGGTCGACGGCGTGCGCCTGACCGACGAGGAAAAGGCCCGCTCGCGCGTGCTGCTGCTGGACCAGAACCACCGGGTGCTGGCCAGCTCGGACGGCCGGGGCGTGCTGGAGGAGACCTTCAAGCTCGACACCTCGGGCGGCGACATGGGCAGCTACGCCGAAGGCGACCGCACCATCGGCTACGCCCTGACCCCGGGCTACGAGACCTATGCGGGCCTGGGCTGGTACGGCTGCCTGGTCCAGACGGCGGAGGCGGAAAAGCCGGCCTCGACGTTTCGCCCGGGGGTGAAGGCGGCGTGATCCATATTCCCTCTCCCTCTGGGAGAGGGTGTTTCTACCCCTCCCAGAACCGGAACGCCCGATACCCCGCGCCGATGTCCGGCCGCGAGATCCCGAACAGGTCGGTGATCGTCAGCACGGCGCTGAACAGGGCGTGGTTGACCCCGGGGATGAAGAAGATCGCCAGGAACAGGCCGATGAACACCAGGCCGCCGACCTTCATCGCCTGCTGCTGGACCGCCGGCGGCAGGTAGGGCCGGATCACGCCGAAGCCGTCGAGGCCCGGCAGGGGCAGCAGGTTCAGCACCAGGGCGAAGCCTTGCAGGAAGGCCAGGAAGGCGGCGGCGCGCGACAGCGGGCTGGTCTCGACGCCGAACGCCCGGTCCGCGCCCAGGCAGACGGCCAGGCCGACCAGCACCGCCAGGGTGCCCAGCGGCCCGGCCAGCGAGGCCAGGGCCCGTCCGCGCCGGCTGCGCATCAGGTCGTCGCGCAGATAGACCGCCCCGCCGGGAAAGCCGATCCCGCCCATCGCCAGCACCACCAGCGGCAGCACCAGGCTGGTCCCCAGGTCGGTGTATTTCAGCGGGTCCAGGGTCAGGTAGCCCTTCTGGGCGATCGTGTGGTCGCCGGCCTTGTAGGCCACGAAGGCGTGGGCGAACTCGTGCACCACCACGCTGAGGACCCAGCCGACGACCACGAAGCCGAAGGTCAGCACGCCTGGCGGCGCGTCCATCCGCGCCAGGGCGAAGGTCAGGGCGGCGAAGATCCCCGTCAGGATCAGGGCGTTGGCGCTGATCGGGGCGGGCTTGGCGGGCTGGGTGTCGGTAAGGGCCATGGGCCCCTTATACAGCTTCTCCTCCCCCGCGCAGCGGGGGAGGGCTATCGCCTGTGCCTCGAAACGGCTGTCATCCCGGACGAGCGCGCAGTGCGAAGATCCGGGACCGGGGCGTGACCTCAGCGCTTGCGGCGGTCCCGGATCGGCGCTCGACTCCGCCGAGCTTGTCCGGGATGACAGGTTTTCTCAGAGCAGATCCATACGCGATAGCCCCTGCTCGGGCGGAGGGGGCGTCCCGCAGCGTCAGTCCACCGCCGCCAGCACCGCCCGGATCGTCTCCACCACCTGGTCCACCTGGCCCTGCTCGATGATCAGCGGCGGCGACAGGGCGATGATGTCGCCGGTCACCCGGATCAGCAGGCCCTGGTCGAAGGCCGCCTCGAACGCCGCCATGGCCCGGGCGGTCGGCGCGCCGGGGCGGGGCTCCAGCTCGATGCCGGCGATCAGGCCGAAGTCGCGGATGTCGATCACATGGCGGGCGTCCTTGAGCGAATGGACCGCCGTCCGCCAGTAGGGCTCCATCTCCAGGGCCCGCTGGAACAGGCCTTCCTCCTGGTAGACCTCCAGGGTCGCCAGGCCGGCCGCGCACGCCAGGGGGTGGGCCGAATAGGTGTAGCCGTGGAACAGCTCGATCGCGGCGTCGGCGCCGTCCATCATCGCCTGGTAGATCGCGTCCGACGCCGCCACCGCCCCCGCCGGCACGGCGGCGTTGGTCAGGCCCTTGGCCATGCAGATCATGTCCGGGACCACCCCGAACCGCTCGGCCGCGAAGGCCGCGCCGACCCGGCCGAAGCCGGTGATCACCTCGTCGAAGATCAGCAGGATGTCGTGCCTGTCGCAGATGGCCCGCAGGCGCTGCAGGTAGCCCTCGGGCGGGACCAGCACGCCGGTCGAGCCCGCCACCGGCTCGACGATCACGGCGGCGATGTTGGAGGCGTCGTGCAGGGCGACGATGGCCTCCAGCGCGTCGGCCAGCTCGACGCCGTGCTTCGGCTGGCCCTGGCTGAACAGGTTGCCGGCCACCCCGTGGGTGTGGGGCAGGTGGTCGACGCCGGTCAGCAGGCTGCCGAAATACTTGCGGTTGGTCGGGATGCCGCCCACCGAGATCCCCCCGAACCCGACGCCGTGATAGGCCCGCTCGCGGCCGATCAGCCGGGTCTTGGTCCCCTTGCCCCGGGCCCGGTGGTAGGCCAGGGCGATCTTCAGGGCGGTGTCGACCGACTCCGAGCCGGAATTGGTGAAGAAGATGCGGTCCAGGCCCTTGGGCGTGATCTGGGCGATGCGGCTGGCGAAGGCGAAGGCCGCCGGATGGCCCATGTTGAAGCTGGGGGCGTAGTCCATCTCGCCGGCCTGGCGGCGAATCGCCTCGACGATCCTGGGGCGGTTGTGGCCGGCGTTGACGCACCACAGGCCCGAGGTGGCGTCCAGCACCTGGCGGCCGTCGGGCGTGGCGTAGTGCATGCCCTCGGCGCGGGCCAGCATCCGGGGCTGGGCCTTGAAGCGCCGGTTGGGCGTGAAGGGCATCCAGAAGGCGTCGAGGTCGTTCGGGCCGAAATCAGGCATGGCGGGTCTCCGGAGGGCCTTGCATTGTGATCGCAATTGGAGGTCTCCTGTCCACCCCTGCTGGAAGAGGAGGCGCGGATGGTTGAGGCAAGATCCCGCAAGCCCCTCGCCGACAGCCTGGCGGTCCATGACCAGGTCTACGAGGCCATCCGCCAGGCCCTGATCACCGGCCGCATCGCGCCCGGGGTCGGGGTGTCCCTGCGCAGCCTGGCGGCCGAGCTGGGCGTGTCGCCGATGCCGGTGCGCGACGCCGTGCGGCGGCTGTCGGCCGAGCGGGCGCTGGAGATCAATCCGGTCAACAAGCGCCTGAGCGTCCCGTCCCTGACCGCCCACCGGCTGGACCAGCTGGCCCAGGCCCGGCTGTGGGTCGAGCCGGAGCTGGCCGCCCGGGCCGCGCCCCACGCCGACGCCGCCCTGCTCAAGCGCCTGCGCGAGCTGGACACCGCCGTCGACGACGCCCTGAAGCTGGGCGATGTCGACGCCTACATGACCGCCAACCACGACTTCCACTTCGCGCTCTACCAGCGGGCGGGGGCCGAGGTGCTGCTGGCCATGGCCGGCGGGCTGTGGCTGCAGATCGGGCCGTTCATGCGGGTGGTGTTCGGCCGGGTCGGCGCCGACGACCTGGTCGCCGACCGCCACGCCGAGGCCATGGAGGCCCTCAAGGCCCGCGACGCCGAGGGCGCGCGACGGGCCATAGCCGCGGACCTGTCGGAAGGCATGGACAAGATGCGCGCGGCGGTGGAGGCGGGACGGTGAGCGCCGCGGTGAAACGGGGGACAGGCGCATGCGCCTGTCCCCGATCGCGTTCGTGGCGCCCATGGTTTGAGCGCGGCGCCCATAGCGGTCTCCTTCGGCTTGACAGTCGCGCCGCCGCCGCAAACTGTGATCACAATTCAGAGCGAGACCCCGCGTGACCGCCGCCAGCCCGATCGACGCCCTTGAGACCCTGGCCCTGCCCGGCCGGGCGGTGATCGACGGCGCGCTGGTCGAGGCGGCGTCGGGCATGACCTTCCACAACGTCTCGCCGCGCGACGGGACGGTGCTGAACCAGGTCGCCGCCTGCCAGGCCGAGGACGTCGACCGCGCCGTCGCCTCGGCTAGAGCCGCCTTCGAGGACGGCCGCTGGCGCGACCAGGGCCCGCGCGCCAAGAAGGCGGTGCTGTTCCGGCTGGCCGAGCTGATGCAGCGCGACGCCGAGCAACTGGCCCTGCTGGAGAGCGTCGACACCGGCAAGCCGATCCGCGACGCCCGGTCGGTCGACATCCCCCTGGCGATCGGCACCACCCGCTGGTACGCCGAGGCCCTGGACAAGATCTATGGCGAGGTCGGGGCCTCGCCCATCGACCGGCTGAGCTGGGCGGTGCACGAGCCGCTGGGCGTGATCGGGGCCATCGTGCCGTGGAACTTCCCGCTGCACATGGCCATGTGGAAGGTCGCCCCGGCCCTGGCCATGGGCAATTCCGTGGTCCTCAAGCCCGCCGAGCAGTCGCCGCTGACCGCCCTGAAGCTGGGCGAGCTGGCCCTCGAAGCCGGGCTCCCGGCAGGGGTCCTGAACGTGGTCCCCGGCCTGGGCGGCGTCGCCGGCGAGGCCCTGGCCCTGTCGATGGACGTCGACATGATCGCCTTCACCGGCTCGGGCCCGGTGGGCAGGCGGCTGATGGAGTATTCCGCGCGGTCGAACCTCAAGCGCGTGTCGCTGGAGCTGGGCGGCAAGTCGCCCCAGATCGTCTTCGCCGACTGCCCCGACCTGGACGCCGCCGCCTCGGCCGCCGCCTGGGGGGTGTTCTATAACCAGGGCGAGGTCTGCACCGCGGCCTCGCGCCTGCTGGTGCAGGCCTCGATCAAGGACGCCTTCGTCGAGAAGGTGATCGCCGTGGCCAGGACCCTGGTCCCCGGCGACCCGCTGGACCCGGAGACCAACTTCGGGGCCATGGTCAGCGAGCGGCAGATGAACACCGCCCTGGACTACATCGCCACCGCCGACAGCCAGGGCGCGCGCCGCCTGCTGGGCGGATCGCGGGTGCGCCAGGCGAGCGGCGGCTTCTATGTCGAGCCGACCATCTTCGACCGGCTGGAGCCCGACCACACCCTGGCCCGCGAGGAGGTGTTCGGCCCGGTGCTGGGCGTGCAGACCTTCAGGGACCCGGACGAGGCCATCCGCCTGGCCAACGACACCGTCTACGGCCTGGCCGCCGGCCTGTGGACGTCGGACATCAACCGCGCCCTGACCTGCGCCCAGCGGCTGAAGGCCGGGCTGGTCTGGATCAACGGCTGGGACGCCTGCGACATCACCATGCCGTTCGGGGGCTTCAAGCAGTCGGGCTTCGGCCGCGACCGCAGCCTTCATGCGTTGCACAAGTACGCCGACCTGAAGTCGGTGTCCGTGACGCTGAGGTGACTCCCCAATGACCTTCAAGACCCTGGAACTTGTCGAAACCGCCGCCTTCATCGACGGCCTGTGGATCGAGAGCGAGAGCACCTTCCAGGTGCTGAACCCGGCCGACGGGTCGGTGATCGCCGAGGTCGCCGACCTGGGGGCGTCGGAGACCAAGGTCGCCATCGAGGCCGCCCACCGCGCCTTCCAGGCCTGGGCCGCCCGCACCGCCAAGGAGCGCGGGGCGATCCTGCGCAAGTGGTCGGACCTGATGCTGGCCCATGCCGAGGCCCTGGCCCGGCTGATGACCGCCGAGCAGGGCAAGCCCTTGGCCGAGTCGCGGGGCGAGGTCGCCTACGGCGCGGCGTTCATCGACTGGTTCGCCGACGAGGCCAAGCGGGCCTACGGCCACGCGATCCCCAGTCCCTTGCCCGGGAAACGCCTGGTGTCGATCAAGCAGCCGGTCGGGGTCTGCGCGGCGATCGCGCCGTGGAACTTCCCGATCGCCATGATCACCCGCAAGGTCGGTCCGGCCCTGGCCAGCGGCTGCACCGTGGTGGTCAAGCCGGCGGCCGAGACCCCGCTGTGCGCCCTGGCCATCGCCCGGCTGGCGGTCGAGGCGGGCGTGCCGGCCGGCGTGCTGAACGTCGTCACCGGCAAGGACAGCGCCGGCATCGGCAAGGCCCTGTGCGACGACCCCCGCGTGCGCAAGCTGTCGTTCACCGGCTCGACCCCGGTGGGCAAGACGCTCTACGCCCAATGCGCCGGCACCATGAAGAAGCTCAGCCTGGAGCTGGGCGGCAATGCGCCGTTCATCGTCTTCGACGACGCCGATCTGGAGGCCGCCGTCGACGGGGCGATTGCCAGCAAGTACCGCAACACCGGCCAGACCTGCGTCTGCGCCAACCGGCTGCTGGTGCAGTCGGGCGTCCACGACGCCTTCGTGGCCCGGCTGACCGAAAAGGTCGCGGCCATGAAGGTGGGGCCGGGGACCGGCGAGGGCGTGACCATCGGCCCGCTGATCAACGACAAGGCCATCGCCAAGGTCGAGGCCCTGGTGCGCGAAGCCGTGGAGCAGGGCGCGACGGCCACGGTCGGCGGCGGGCGCCACGACCTGGGCGGCCTGTTCTGGCAGCCCACGGTCCTGACCGGCGCGACGCCCGACATGCGGCTGTTCCAGGAGGAGATCTTCGGTCCCGTCGCCCCGATCGTGAAGTTCGACACCGAGCAGGACGCCATCGACCTGGCCAACGCCACCCCGTTCGGCCTGGCCTCCTACTTCTACAGCCGCGACGTCGGGCGCTGCTGGCGGGTGGCCGAGGCCATCGAGGCGGGCATGGTCGGCATCAACGAGGGCATCATCTCCACCGAGGTGGCGCCGTTCGGCGGGGTCAAGGATTCGGGCCTCGGCCGCGAGGGCTCCTCGGAGGGCTTGGACGAGTACCTGGAGACCAAGTACCTGTGCTTCGGCGGGGTGGGGGGATGAGCGAGGCCGCGGCCCTGACGCCCCCTCCGTCACGAGGCTGCGCCTCGCGCCACCTCCCCCGCTTCGCGGGTGAGGAGAAGGGCGCGTCGACCCGCACCTCCCCCGTGCAACGGGGGAGGTGGCGCGCCGCGGATACGCGGCGTGACGGAGGGGGCGTCCGGCGCGTCGGGGCGCGCCCATGACCCCCAATCCCGCCGCCATCGCCCCGACCCTCGCCGGCCTGGTCCAGGACGAAACCGACCGCTTCGTGGCCGAACACCCGCGCTCGCTCGCCCTGTCGCGCCAGGCGGCGCAGGTGTGGCGGGGCGGGGCGCCGATGCACTGGATGGGCGACTGGGCCAGTCCGTGCCCGGTGTTCGCGGCCCAGGGCGTCGGGGCCCAGGTCACCGACGTCGA
>Ga0102590_1001298_pt1 | contig 39017 bp, 34 predicted proteins | sample AraplaMF_Col_mMF_FD_76859 | JGI IMG/M metagenome (GOLD analysis project Ga0102590, IMG submission 76859) | Arabidopsis root microbial communities from the University of North Carolina, USA - plate scrape MF_Col_mMF | ecosystem: Host-associated > Plants > Roots > Endosphere | place: USA... | reverse complement strand
CCTTCCAGTTCACATATTGCCGCTCGTCCTCACAGACCGGGCACGCCGGCGGCGGCTCGTGGCTTTCGGGAAACTGGGCGCCACACTGTTCGCAGGTCCATAGCGGCATTAGCCTATTCCCAATCGAAAGAATTGATAGCCCAGAGGCGTGCTCGTTAAGACGGGCGAGACAAGGCAAGGCTAGGTTAGGTTAGGTTAGGATGGTGAAGAGAAGACGACCTATTCCGCCACATGCCGAAACACCGGCCGGAGCCAGGCGATACCCCAACAATTTAGGCCAAGGCAGGACTTCAAGCGAGCGGAGAACGGCGGCGCGCTCCCCATCCCAGCGGCCATTGCCGATTGACAATTTTCCATGCACTAGAACATTATACTTGCACTTCCTGCAGTTGTATTCCGATTTCTTTTTAGAGAAGGTTATTTCAATGAGTACGCCCAATCAAACGGTCGGAACGCCCGCGATACCTTGGAAGAAATACTCCGCTATCGTTTCTGTCACCTACGGAATCTACAAGTTATTCTTCGACAGATCGTTGCCCGATGCAGCGTTCGGCTTTTTCCTGGCGGCTCTTGCCCTAGCGCTGGAATTTCCGCCGGAAAGATATCTAGAGGATTTGCGCGAACTATTGAAATATGGCGATAGATTTGCCCGGCGCCTCGTCGCGCTGATCGCGATTGGAGGCACTGCCTTTGTGATCAAAATGAACTTTGGTCTCCAATTGATCCCCGATCAACTGGATTTCATATTCAAGAGATCTGCGGTTCCTCTTATCGCGATGACACTTACGATCTATGTCGCATCAATGCTCAGCAAGCTGACTTACTACACCACCGACGTAGACATCGATCCGAAGGTGCGAAAAGAAGAGCTGCTGTTTTTCGTCAGTGCGCTGATTTTTTGCGCGACATTTTTGATTTGGAATATGGGAGTCCCCCAATGGGACGAATGGCTCGGTCATAAGCACGATCCGAAGGAACTATATTTTGACCCTGCCGCCATTTCATGGTCGCCGCTCGCCAATAAGTGCTGGATGAGCGCTGTGCTTATCGTTCTGATCTGGACTATCTATTTTCTTTCGGCGCTGCTCTCAAAATTTTTCGAACGCGTCTTCCGCGACAGGATTCGGAGCCAAGCCCCCATCGGTCTCTCTCATATTGAGAGCCGAGACTGAACGGATTCTTGCTTTCTGGAATCTTGAGAACGGTCAGCTGAAGTAAGAGGTCGCGCAGCGTCGCCGCTAGTAACCGATCGCAGCGCCGTCACTTCGCGGATCGGAGCCGCCGCTCAAAGTGCCGTTCCGCGGATCGATCGTGATGCCGTGCGCGTGCCCGGCCATTTCGTTCCAGGCCTCCCAACGGTTGATCGTATGACCGCGCCGCGCGAGCGTATCGATCGCAGCCTCTGAAAAGCGGCTTTCGATATGCAGCGTGTCGCGCGCGTCGCCCAGCGCGAAGCGGCCGGACAGGAACCGCGGCATCTCGATCGCTTCCTGGATGTCGAGACCGAAATCGATCATGGCCGAATAGAGTTGCAACTGGATTTGCGGCTGGCCGTCGGCGCCCATGCAGCCGAGCACGCTCCAGAGCTTTCCGTCGCGCTTGGCCATCGAGGCGATCAGCGTATGCAGCGGGATCTTGCCCGGCTCCAGGCGGTTGGGATGATTGCGGTCCAGCGAGAAATAGGCGCCGCGATTTTGCAGGATGACGCCCGTGTTTCCCGCCACCACACAGGCGCCAAACGCGCCATACAGGCTCTGAATCAGCGACGCGGCGTTGCCGCGGCCGTCGACGGCGGCGACATAGACCGTATCGCCGGACAGGCTACCGTATGACGGCACCATGTCCCACTTCAATGCCGACCGGCCGTCGATCAGCCGTCCGCGCTCGGCCGCATATTCCTTCGAGATCAACCGCGCGACCGGCACCTCGGCAAAGGCGGGATCGGCGAGCAACTGGTCACGGTCGTGATAGGCGATCTGCTTGGCCTGCACCATCAGATGCACATGGTCGGGCCCGAGGAAGTCCTTGCGATGCAACTCGTGGGGCTCGAGAAGGTTGAACATTTCGAGCACGGTAAAGCCTTGCGTCGGCGGCGGCGTGTTGAAGAGCGTGACGTCGCGGTAATGGCCGACGAGCGGTTCGCCCCAGACGGCCTTTTGCCGACCGAAATCGCCGAGCCGGAACAGGCCGCCATTTTCTTCCGAAAAACGCGCCATCGCGGCGGCGACCACACCGCCATAAAATCCGTCCCACCCGTGATCCGCGATCGATTGCAGCGTGCGGGCAAGATTTGCGTTGGAAAGTTTCGCGCCGGTCGGTGCGGCCGTGCCTTGCGAAAAAAACAGCGCGGCGGCTTCGTGATCCTTCAGGAGATCGTCGCGCATCATCTCGATGAAGTCCGCAAGCCGGCCGGTGACCGGAAAGCCGTCGCGCGCGTAAGCAATAGCGCTTTCAAGAACGCGGCCGAGCGGCAGGCGACCATGCACGGTATGCGCCTCGGTCCAGCTCGCGACCGCGCCCGGCACCGTCAACGTCGCCGGCACGATGCCGCGAAGCGCAATCTCGTTCAGCCCGCGCGCTTCAAGCGCGGACAGCGTCGCACCCTCGGCCGCCTTGCCGCCGCCATTGAGGGTGCGTATCTCGCCGCTGGCGCCGTCGTGAATCAGCCAGAACGCATCGCCGCCGAGCCCGGTCATGTGCGGATAGACCACCGCCAGCACGGCGCTCGCCGCGATCGCGGCATCGATCGCGGAGCCGCCGGCGCGGAGCACGTCGAGGCCGGCGGCGGAGCCAAGCGAATGCGGCGACGTCACCATGCCGTTTGTCGCCAGCGTGACCGGCCGGCCGGTACGGATATCCAATGCTCGCCCCCGCTATGCCAGCCGTCAGGCGCGGATACGCCTGATCATGTAATTGTCGTAGGTCGCCTCGCAGACCTGATGCCACTGATACTGTTCGTTGCGGAAGGCGATCACCGAGTCGTAAAGCGTCTTGAACTTCGGGTTCTTGGCGGACACCTCGGCGAACAGCTCATTCGTCGCCTTGAACGACGCATCGAGAATGTCGTTCGAGAACGGCCGGAGCTGCGCGCCGGCCGCCACCAGCCGCTTGATCGCAGCCGCATTGCGCGCGTCATATTTGGCGGTCAGGTCGGCCGCGACCTGGCCCGCGGCAATCGTCACCATGTTCTGATAGAGTTTTGGCAACTCGGCCCATTTCGCCCTGTTGATGTAGAGAAAGCCGTTGGCGCAGCCTTCCCACCAGCCGGGATAGTAGTAATAGGGCGCGACCTTGAGGAAGCCGAGCTTCTCGTCGTCATGGGGACCGATCCATTCGGCGGCATCGATGGTGCCTTTTTCGAGTGCGGGATAGATATCGCCCGGCGGAATCTGCTGCGGCACGACGCCAAGCCGGCTCAGCACCTGCCCGGCCACGCCGCCGACGCGGAATTTGAGTCCCTTGAGATCATCGAGCGTCTTGATCTCCTTGCGGAACCAGCCGCCCATCTGCGCGGTGGTGTTGCCGAAGGGAATGCCGAGAATGCCGAACGGACTGTAGAGCTCGTTGAGCATGTCGAGGCCGCCGCCATAGGCGAGCCAGGCGTTCATCTGCCGCGTGTTGAGACCGAACGGAACGGCGGTGCCGAAAGCGAACGCCAGGTCCTTGCCGATATAATAATAGGAGGCGCTGTTGCCCATCTCGACCGTGTTGTTCGCCACCGCATCGAACACCTGAAACGCCGGCACGATCTCGCCCGGACCGTAGACGCTGACCTCGAATTTCTGGTCCGACAGATCGGCCATCGCCTTGGCGAACATTTCGCAGGCGCCATAGAGCGTATCGAGGGTCTTTGGAAAGGACGTGGTCAGACGCCAGCGCACGGTGGGCGCGGATTGGGCGATGGCGGGCGCGGCGATGGCGCTCGAAGCGATACCAGCCCCAGCCACCTTGAGGAGCTTCCGGCGATTCATGGTCAGTCTCCTTGCGTGATGAGTTGAAGAAGCGAGCCCGCACCGTCAGCCGCAGCAGGAACCCTCGCCGCGGTTGTCGCAGCTGGCGGTGTTTCGATCGGGCGGCAGGTCCATCGCGGGATTCTCGGCAAAGAAGCCGTTCGGCTTCAGCGTGAAGCCGACATATTCGACCGGCATCACCGGGAAATCCTCGGGGCGGCAGACATGCGTCGCCCCAAAGCTGTGCCAGACCACGATATCCTCGTTCTCGATTGAACGGTTCCTTGCAACGAATTTCGGCAGGCCATCGCCGCCGGCGTGCTGGTTGGGAAATTCGCCGCTGGCATAGCGTTCGTCGGGGGCATAGCGCGTCACCCAGATGTGCTTGGTCGCAAAGCCGCCGCGCTTAGTCATGTAGCAGCCCGGCTGCGTCAGCATCACCGGCGCGCTGTGCGCGATCAGCCTGTAGGCCGTCGGGCCGCCGACGCTGTTCTTCCTGTTGGGATTGGTGATCTTCCAGTATCGCCCGGTGCGGCCGTCGGCTTCGCGGACAGCGTCGCGCTCGCGCGACAGCACCCGCGTCGTGGTGTCGAACACATTGCCATAGGGGTTATCAGTGCCCCACGGCCGCGGCCGGAACTCATGCTCGGTGACCGTGTTGCCCTCGCCGTCCAGCATCATGTGCAGGCGGGCGTTGAAGAAGTGCTGATGGGTGGGGCCGCCGAGATTGTCGGCGACCATGCCGCCCCACGGATAGGGTTTTCCGGACGCGACCGCCGCCGTCTGGATGATGCCGGTCAGCTTGACCTCGAGCTGGATGGTGCCGTCCTGGTAGAAGTACCAGAAGAAGCCGTAGTCGTAATTTCCAACCGTCGTGAAGAACGAGATGACGAGACGTCGCGAGCGTCGCACCTCGAAGGTCTCGTTGCGGAATTCGTAGTGCTTCCAGAGGATGCCATAATCCTCCTCATGCAGGCAGATCGCATTCTTCATGACTGTGGGCTGGCCGTAATCGTCGGCGACCGGCACGTCGAAATAGTGGATGTGGCCGAGGCAGTCGCAGCCGAGCTCGAGCGCGTTGGCAAGCTTGCCGAGGCCATATTCCCCGGCGTCGAACGCGCATTTCCAGAAATGATTGGCCGTCGGATCGGCATAGGGAACGATCATGTCGGTGACGCTGGCGCGATAGATGATTGGCCGTTCCTGCCCACCGTCACGAAATGATATCTGGTGCAGGACGAGGCCTTCGCGCGCGGTCCAGCCGACGCGGAATGACCAGTTCTGCCAGGCGACCTTCCAGCCCTCGACCGTAAAGCTCGGCCCGTCCTTCTGCACGATATCGAGCGGCTTCACGTCGCTGCGCGTTTGCGGGATCGATGCCCGGTCGTAATTGCGCGATTTTCTCGGGATCGGAATGATGTCGGGCTCATCGACGAGATGGACGATCCTGTTCTCGATCAGATCGACCAGCGCGACCACGCCCTCGATCGGATGCGCATAGCCATTGTCCTTGATGTCCTTGCGCCAGTAGGACACGGCGCTGACCAGGCGGCGACCCTTCTCCACCTCGCGATCGAAATAGCCCGCCGAGAACGGATCGACCTGGACCAGCTCGATGTCCGCATCGCTAAGGCCACGCCGTGTCATCGCGCGCCGCCAGTCCGCATCGGCCTTGACGATGTCGCCGACCTTGAAGACTTCCTCGATTGTGATCGGCGGTTGGCCAAAAGGATGGGCCCTGGTCGAATGCTCCCGCCATTCCGTGACCATCTCCTTGTCGAGATCGACGGTCGCGATGCGCGTTGCGCCGGTCTTGCAGTCGAACAGGGTGACGGCGGCGCGGCGCGGCAGCGGCGCCGGCGGCCTCCACCCGAGCACGTCGGATCTGGTCGGCTCCTCGAGCTGTACGTGGGTAAACCGCGCGTTCGGGCCGGGCTTCCTTTGTCGCGTCAATATGTCGGCGGCCTGCGCGACTTCGGCCTCGCTGAGCGGGTCGAGCGGATGGCCGGCAGCGATTCCGGCAGATGGCTGTGTGCATACCATATCGGACCAAATTCCCCCGAACTGGCCGGCAGGCTACGTCCGCGCCGGGCGCCGCGTCTTGAATGAGCCTGCCAAGCCAAGGCCCGCGCAGCCCTTGCCAGAGCCACCCCTCCTGGGCGACGTTGCGGGACCGTAAACCGATCTTGTGCAGGCAATGCCGATCAGCGTCTCCACCGACCCGATCCGCCCGACGGAGCGCCAGGCGTTCTGGACCGAGGCGATCTGCCGTTCCTTCGCCAATATCGAGACGCGGCCGATCGGCTCCACCGTGGTCAGCGGCCATTTCGAGTTCGTCGAGATCGGCGATGCAAAACTCGTTCGCTTCGACAGCAGCCCGCAATGCTACACCCGCGACGCCAGGCTGGTGAGCCGGGCCGGCTCAGACGAATTCATGTTCGACTTCCAGCGCCGCGGCCGCAGCGCCATGGCGCAGGCCGGCAATGAAGGCACGATCGAGCCCGGCTATGGCGTGCTCTATGACGCACGACGACCGTTCGAAGATCGCCTGTTCGGCCCCGAGCAACGCGCCGAGGTGCTGATCGCGACCGTCCCCGCCGCGCCGCTGCTGCGGGCCGTGCCCGAGGCGGAGCGGCTATGCGCCACGCCGGTACCGCTGTCGGGCACGCTGGCGCGCGTGATCGCGGGTTTTGTGCATGCGGCAATCGCCATCCCCAGCGCACAGGCAACGCGCGGTGGGCCCGACATCGTCGCCTATCTGTCAGCGCTATTGCGCGCCACCGTCGGCGACCACCATCAGCTATGCCGCGGCGACCTTTTCCACCTGATCGATCGCTATCTGAGGACAAATATCGGCAACATCCGATCCGCGCCGGCGCTCGCTGCGGAGTTTGACATTTCGGAGCGAACCTTTCACCGCGTCTTCGCCGACCGCGACACCACATTCGAGCGCCATGTCCTGCAGCTGCGCGTCGAACTGTTTAAAGACCTGCTACGGCAGGCTTCGCTGGCCGAGGTTTCGATCGCCGCGCTCGCGCATCAATGCGGCTTCGCCGATGCCGCCCATGCCACGCGCACGTTCAAGGACAGGTTTGGCGCCACGCCGCGGGATTTTCGCGCCGCGTCCTTGATTTGACGCGTCTTCTCCGCTTCGTTTGAAAACGCTTCAAGCCTCGCAATAGCTGCGATACCAGCCGGCGAACCGGTGAATGCCATCCTCGATCGGGGTCGAGGGACGGAAACCGACTTCGCGCACGAGATCGTCGACATCGGCATAGGTCGTCGGCACGTCGCCGGGCTGCATCGGCAGCATTTCCTTCTTCGCCTTGCGACCCAGCGCCTGTTCGAGGATATCCAGCACCAGCAGCAGTTCCTGCGGCCTGTTGTTGCCGACATTGTAGATGCGCCAGGGCGCGGTGCTCGATCCCGGATCCGGAGCGCCGCCGAACTGGTGCTGGCCGCGTTGCGGCGCGCGCTCGATCAGGCGGACCAGCGCTTCCGTCACGTCATCGACATAGGTGAAGTCGCGCAGCATCCGGCCCCCATTGAACAGCTTGACCGGATTGCCGCTGACAATCGCGTTGGCAAACACGAACAGCGCCATGTCGGGCCGGTACCACGGGCCGTACACCGTGAAGAACCGCAGGCCAGTGCACGGGATGCCGTAGAGATGGCTGTAGGAATGCGCCATCAGTTCGTTCGCCTTCTTGCTCGCCGCATAAAGGCTGATCGGATGATCGACATTGTCATGCACCGAGAACGGCAGCTTCCTGTTGGCGCCATAGACCGAAGACGACGACGCGAACAGCAGATGCCTGCAGCCATTGTGCCGGCATCCCTCCAGGATGTTGGTGAAGCCGACGAGATTGGCGTCGACATAGGCGTGGGGGTCCTGCAGCGAGTATCGCACGCCCGCCTGCGCCGCCAGGTGAATGACGACGGGAAACCGGTAGCGGGCGAACAGCGCCGGCATCGCCACGCGATCGGCCACGTCCAGCAGCTCGAACTGGAACCGAGAATCGTTGCGCAAGATCTCGAGCCGCGCCTCCTTGAGCCGCGGGTCGTAGTACCCATTGAGATTGTCGACCCCGACGACGCGATGGCCGGACTGCAATAATTTCTGCGCCACGTGAAATCCGATGAACCCCGCGGCGCCCGTCACCAGAATGGGTTGATCCGGCATCATGCGTGGATCCTTTCGCCGATGTCATGACGGCGCATGTCAGTACGCCACCGATTTCGGGCGGCCGACGCCGCAATACAGAAAGCCGTTCCGCTCGACCTCTTCCTGCGAGTAGATGTTTCTGAGATCGACGATGACGGGACAGGCCATGACGGCTGATAATTCCTTGAGGTCGAGCGCCCGGAACTGCTCCCATTCGGTAACGATGACGAGCGCATGGCATCCCTTGGCGCAGCGATAGGCGTTCTCGCAGAAGGTGACGTTCTCGAACACCTTCCTTGCCTGCTCCATGCCGACCGGATCGAAAATCCGGACCTCGGCGCCCATGTCCTGCAGCGCGGTGATGAGCGGAATGGAAGGCGCATCGCGCATGTCGTCGGTGTCGGGCTTGAAGGTGACGCCGAGCACCGCGATCGATTTTCCGCGGATATTGCCGCCGAAGGCGTTCGCGACCTTGCGCGCCATCGCCCGCTTGCGCTGGTCGTTGACGGCAACCACCGTCTCCACGATCCGCACCGGCGATTCATTGTCCTGGCCGGTCTTGATCAGCGCCATCGCATCCTTCGGGAAGCAGGAGCCGCCAAAGCCGGGGCCGGCATGCAGGAATTTCTGTCCGATCCGGTTGTCGAGGCCGATGCCGCGCGCGACTTCCTGCACATTGGCGCCGACCTTTTCCGCGAGATCGGCGATCTCGTTGATGAAGGCGATCTTGGTGGCGAGGAAGGAATTGGCGGCGTATTTCGTCAGTTCCGCGGTGCGGCGATCGGTATAGAGGATCGGCGAGGCGTTGAGGTGAAGCGGCCGATACACTTCGGCCATCACGCCACGGGCGCGAGCGTCGTCGGTTCCGATCACGATTCGATCAGGATGCTTGAAATCGCGGATCGCTGCCCCCTCGCGCAAAAACTCGGGATTTGAGACGACGGCGACCGTGGCCTGCGGATTCTCCTCGCGGATGATGCGCTCGACCTCGTCGCCGGTGCCGACCGGCACCGTCGATTTCGTCACGACCACGGCCTTCTCCGGTAGCACGGTCGCGATCTCGCGCGCCGCTGCATAGACATAGGAAAGGTCGGCGTGGCCATCGCCGCGGCGCGACGGCGTGCCGACTGCGATAAACACCACGTCCGCTTCGCTCACGGCCGATTTCAGGTCATTCGCAAACGACAGCCGGCCCTGGCCGACATTCCGCGCCACCAACTCGGCCAAGCCGGGCTCGTGGATCGGCATCTCGCCATGGTTGAGGCTCGCCACCTTTTCCGCGTTGCTGTCGATGCAGACCACCTGATGGCCGAAATCGGAAAAGCACGCCCCTGACACCAGCCCGACATAGCCGGCGCCAATCATCGCTATATGCATTGCGGTTCCTGTCTGAATAGACCGCCGCGCAGCCATGGCCGCACCGGCGGGGATGGAAGGTGAAACGGAGAGCTAGCTGCTCAGCAGCGATTCACCGTCGAGATGACGGGGGAAGAAGAAGAAATTATTGACGTAGAATCGCCCGTCCTTGCGGCCGCCGTCCGGCCGCAGCGCATCGGCGTCCTGAAGCCTGGCGGGATCGAACTGCTCCACGGCGATCACGTCATTGTCCTTCAGGAAGAAACCGCGATAGGATTTTTCCCGGAAAAACTCGAACACCGATCGCGTCGCCTCGGCGCGGTGGCGGTCCTCCGCCTCGACCAGGAAGACCGGCTGGCAGCGTTCCACGAGCTCGACCGCACCATTGAGCACATTCAGCTCGTGGCCTTCAACGTCGACCTTCACAAACGCGACATCCTGGTCGATGACGGCGTCGAGCCGCGCGATCGGCACATGGGCGGAGATCGACCTGCCCGATGAACCGACCCGCGCCTCCAGCGAGGCCAGGCCATGGACCAGCCCGTCCTCGCCTTGCGGAATGAACAGCTCGGCATCGCCATCATGGTCCGACAGCGCGATCTCGTGAATGCGCACGTTTCGCGCCGAGGTGCGGCGTAACAGTCTTGCCATCTGCTGCGACGGCTCGAAGGCATGGACCTGCCGGGAAAGCCGCGCCAGCCGCCGCGTGTAGAGGCCGCAATTGGCGCCGACATCGACCGTCACCGCGTCATCGGGAATGATCTTGTCGAGATAGGACAGTTCCCGCTCCGCCGATTTCGGCCGTCGCATGAAATGCCATTGCAGCCATACCGAGGGAAACGCATCCTTCACCAGTTCCTTGACCTGCTGCCTTGCGCTCATTACCGCCTCCCTTCGTAACGCACGCAAATGTGACCATCGGCGCACGGCGTCCTCGATGCGGATGCGGCCTCCCCAAGGCGCATCTCAGACGCGGTCATAGATGTCCTGAACGCGAACGATGTCGTCCTCGCCGAGATAGCTGCCCGACTGAACCTCGATCAAATTGAGCGGCACCTTCCCCGGATTCTCCAGCCGGTGCATGCAGCCGAGCGGCACGAAGATCGATTCGTTCTCGCGCAGGAGGATCTCCTCGTCGTCGCGCGTGACGATCGCGGTGCCGTTCACCACGACCCAATGTTCGGCGCGATGATAATGTTTCTGCAGCGACAGCTTGGCGCCGGGATTGACCGTGATGCGCTTGACCTGAAAGCGCTCGCCGGCATGGATCGACTGGTAGTAGCCCCAGGGGCGATGGACGCTATGGGTCTGGGTCGCCGAACGGTGGCCGTTGGCCTTCAGCCGCTCGACCAGCTTTCCGACATCCTGGTCGCGCTTGCGGCTGGTGACCAGCACGACATCGGGCGAGGTGGCGATGACGAGATCCTCGACGCCGAGCGCTGCGACCAGTTGGCCGTCGCCCCGGACATAGCAGCCCGACGCATCCTCCACCACCGCATCGCCAATCACGACATTGCCCGACGGATCCTTCTCCGCCATCGACCACAGCGCCGACCAGCTTCCGACATCGCTCCAGTCGAACGTGGCGGGGACGACCACGGCGTTATCGGTCTTTTCCATGATCGCATAATCGATCGAGATCGACGGGCACGCTTCGAAGGCGCCTGGATCCAGCCGGAGAAAATCGAGATCGCGCCTGGCCCCGGCCAGCGCCTTGCGGCAGGCCGCCAGAACTTCCGGCACCCGCTGCGCCAGCTCGTCGATGAACTGGCGCGCCGGCAGCAGGAAGATGCCGCTGTTCCAGACATGCTCATCGCAGGCCAGCAGGCGTTCGACCGTCACGAGGTCCGGCTTCTCGACAAAGCTCGCCACGCTGCGAATGGGCGGCGCGGCTTCCAGTTCATCGCCCATCCGGATGTAGCCGAACCCGGTCGCCGCCGATGACGGCCGGACGCCGAACAGAACGAAGCGGCCGTAGCGCGCCGCCGTGATGCCGGTCGATATGGCGGCGCGAAACGCAGCGTGATCGTGCACCCAATGATCCACCGGCATCGCCAGGATCACGGCATCAGGATCGCTTTCGCTGGCGAGCAAGGCGGCGACCGCGACGGCGGGCGCGGTATTCCTGCCGAACGGCTCGAGCACGATGGTCGGACGATCGACGCCGACCGCGTGCAGCTGCTCGCCGATCGCAAAGCGATGCTCGGCATTGGCGATCACCATCGGCTCGGTGAATACCGCGCGATCGTCGACCCGCAGCGCGGTCTGTTGCAGGAGCGTATTTTCGCCGAGCAGCGACAGCAGCTGCTTGGGATAGGTCTCGCGCGACAGCGGCCATAGCCGCGAGCCGGTGCCGCCTGACAGGAGAACGGGTACGATACGGCCGCGTGGCTCGATCATCGCCATTATGTGGTCCTTCGATATTGACGCTGGAGAGGCTCAGAACCCGCTGCCTGACAGGAACTCTTTGCGGATGGTGCGGATGATGATCATGATGTCGAGCCGCAGCGACCATCGCTCGATGTAGTGGAGGTCGTAGTCGATGCGCGAAACCGCAGGCCCGAACTCGGCCGTGCTTCCCCTGCAGCCCGAGACCTGCGCCAGCCCGGTGATTCCCGGCCGCGCCGTGTGGCGCTGGAAATAGTACGGCACCAGGTCTTCGTAAGGCAGATCGGCCGCCAGCATTCCCGGGACATGCGGCCGCGGCCCGACCAGCGACATGTCGCCCTTGATCACGTTGAGCAGTTGCGGAATTTCGTCGAGGCTGGTCTTGCGCAGAATCCTGCCGATCGACGTCACGCGCGCGTCGCCCTGCACCGTCTGCGTGACGCCGCGCACGTCGCATGCGTCGTTACGCATGGTGCGGAACTTGTAGATCTTGAAACGGCGGTTCCGGAAACCGTAGCGATACTGGAAGAACAGCACGGGCCCCGGCGACGTCGCCTTGATCAATACCGCGATGGCAATCAGCAGCGGGGCAAAGAACAACAGCGCGGCGCTTGCCGCGCTGACGTCGAAGATGCGCTTCGCAAGCGACGACGACGGCTCTTTTCTGGCGACGTGGCGCGAACGCCGGCGGCTTCGGTACGCGCGATGCGTACCACCGCCGGCGAGTTCGACAGGACGGACCGATATCTGGGTGCGCACTTTTCCGATCGGCGTGACGTCGTTCCGATCGAAGTTGGCTGTCACGATCGAGGCCATGACTCTCCTCTGTACTGGAACCGGACTGGGATCGAACACGCGTCGCGTGCTCGACATCGCGCGGCGATTTCGCAGCAGCGAACGTCCGCCTTCGCGGTTGCTAAGACTTTCCAAAATTTTGAACGAAATTTGGCGCGAACGTGGAAGTGATGGCGAAGACGCGCGGAACTGAATCATTAAGAAGATATTGCGACGCGATATTCCGGTTTGTTCGGAGACGGTTAGTCGCGATCTGCCTGGTTAATGAGCTGCGCGAGACTCGACGCTGCTATGCATAATCAAAAAACTCGGAACAAATTCCATTGTCGGATTCCCGGCGCACAATTGAACAAATGCTGCATCGATGTGCGGCAACAAATCACCGTCACGCCGTTGTCGTGAAGCGAGATTGCTCATTGAACGCCATGCGACACGCCGCGCTGACAATCGGCGCGAAGCTTCTATGAACTCTGAAGAAAACAGAGGCGGCCGCGATTCGTGAGCCGCCCGCTTCGCGGCACATTCCGGGGAGGCGCCCATGATGGCAGAACGTCTGCATAGCCGCGCGCTGGTGCGGCACGACCGGCTGTTGCCCGACCGCAGGCTCAGAAACCGAATCATCATCGGGAACGCGATTGCGTGGGTGACGATCGCGATTCTGATTCGCTTGATCTTCTTCTAAAGCCAGATCGTCGCGACACATCCTGATTGACGGTCGCGCAGTTCCATGGTCGACGTTTGGAATCATGCATCGACCCGTGCCATCTTCGCGCTCCGTGGCCGCCTCAACACCGGCCGACACACGCATCTATGCAATCGGCGACATCCATGGCCGCGCCGATCTCCTGAGCGAGATCATCGCACGCATCGACGACGACACCAGGCGCAGGCCCATCGCGCACACGGTCGAAGTCTATCTCGGCGATTACATCGATCGTGGACCCGGTTCCCGCGCGGTTCTCGATCTGCTCGCGGTTCGGCTGGTCGCCAATCGTGCAGTGTGTCTGCGCGGCAACCACGAAGCTGTGATGGAAGGGTTCTTTCAGGATCCGAACATTCTGCCGCACTGGTTGCAGTTGGGCGGCCTGCAGACGCTTGCATCCTACGGCATCGAACTGCACGACGAAACCGAAACGGCCGCAGCCGTGCAGCGTCGCTTCGTTGACGCGTTTCCTCGTGAACACGAATTGGTCATGCAATGCATGCACCATCAATTCAGTTGTGGCGACTTCCTGTTCGTGCACGCCGGCATTCGTCCGGACGTTCCGCTCGATCAGCAGGATATCAATGACTTGATCTGGATCCGTGACGAGTTCCTCGACTCGACGCGGAAGCACGAACGCTTCGTCGTGCACGGTCATACGCCGGTGCCGCACCCCGATATCAGGCCCAACCGAATCAATATCGACACCTGCGCGTGGCGATCCGGAACCTTGACCTGCATTGCGATCGAAGGATCGACGATCCTCTTCTTATGATGTGTATGCGACTTACGATGCGTACACGACTCGTGAACCATGAAACGCGCGTGACGCGCTTTCAACAAAATGGAACCGCATCTCACATTTTTTCGCCGTGTTTACTTCCATAACATCGGAGGCTGTACGCGCACTCACGGAGATGCAGCCATGCAGCGGTCGTCCAGCGCCGGCCTTACGCTTCACTTACTTCTCTTCATCCTTGTAATCAGTGGCCTCACTGCCGGTCTTTTGCTTCAAGCTTCGGCACAAACGCCGTCATCCGCCGAGAGTTACGTTCTCGGGCCGAACGACCGAATCAGGCTGAAGGTCTATGGCGAGCCCGACATCACCGGCGAGTATGAAATCAGCAACAGCGGACAAGTTTCGATTCCGCTCGCCGGCCATATCACGGCGGCGGGCGCCACGACGCGGCAGCTCGAGAAATCGATCGCGTCCGCACTGGCGAAAGGAATCGTGCGCGATCCGCGCGTCAACGTCGAGATCGCGCAGTACCGTCCGTACTACATTCTCGGCGAGGTGAAGAAGAGCGGCGAGTATCCGTATCGCCATGGGTTGACGGTGCTGGACGCGGTCGCGAGCGCCGGCGGCTTTACGTACCGCGCCAACGAAAACAAAGTCTTTCTGCGGCGGGCCGGCACCGGCGCGGAACAGACCTATCCTCTCGATGCTCCTGTTCCGGTTTATCCGGGCGACAACATCAGGATTCCCGAGCGCTACTTCTAACGATCTGTGGAACTGCAGATGAGGTGATGCACGCGTGAGCGGATGACGGCGTGCGTGTTGCGCTGTCGTCACAGCATTTCGCGAATGCGAAAACTTTTGCAATGCGGGGGAAACTTTTCCGGCAAGGCGCGTTGCAGGCGAGCGCATCACTTCAATCTCACACAACTCAAAAACCTTGCGCCGGCGTATCGAGTATGAGGCCTGCCTTTCTTATGCGCAGTCGACGATCAATTTATGAGCGATGGATCTCGTCCCTCAGATGTTCGCCGCCTTCGCGCTCCCGCAAGGGATGGGGAATGAGATCCGAATCTGAAATTGCATTGCTGAACACACCGGAAGGAATCGGAGAACGATTCCATTCGATACGCCTGCCCGGTCGATGCCGCTTTCATCTGCTGCCCGCGCCGGCGGCTGCCATCCTGCTGGGCCTTGGATCGTCGGCGAATGCGCAGGCGATTCCGTGGGTCAACGGCGAGTTCGCTTCGCCCTGGAACGCGCAGAAAATCTTCGAGCCCTCGTCGCTGCCGGATCGAACCGATCCGGAGAACCGCGAGGAGGTTCCGCCCGAGGACATGCCGGTGAAGAAGCGGCAGCAACCCGGCTATGAACCGGTCGGCATCCGCTCCGGGTCATGGATGTTCAACCCGTCGGTGACCGCCGGAACTTTCTACGACAGCAACGTCTTTTCATCGAACACCACGCAGCGTTCCGATATCGCGGCGGTGATCGAGCCGACGCTGCGCGCGCACTCGCTATGGGGGCGGCACGGGCTCGACATCAAGCTCGATACGCAGTCGACGGTCTACAACCAGTTCTCCAGCCTGAACCAGACCAACGCCAGCCTGAAGGGCAATGGCTGGATCGATATTACAAAGGACACGATGCTGCTCGGCAGCTTTCAGATCGCGCATCTGAACGAAGGCGTCGGCACGCTCTCCTCGCCCGGCAATGCGATCTCGCCGACGCCATATAACCTGATGTCCGGCGACCTTACGCTGCGCAAGGAATTCAACCGCCTGACGACATCGATCGGCCTTCGCACCGATTCATACGACTATGGATCGACCCGCGCGCAGGACGGCACCGTCATCAACCAGGATGCCCGCGACGGCCAGATCTATTCGCTGCACAGCCGGATCGATTACGCGATCTCCTCCACCCTCGGCTGGTTCGGCGGCGTCGAGGGCAATCAGCGTGACATCAGGGGAACGCCGGGCCACACGCTCGATTCGCAAGGCTATCGCGCGCTGTCCGGTTTCACCATCGGCCTCAGCAATCTGGTCACCGGCGAATTCGGCGCCGGCTATGTACAGCAGCGGTTCGACGATCCGTCGATCGGGATGATCGAGGGCCCTTCCTATCGTGCGCGGCTGACTTGGCGGCCGACGCGCCTGCTCGACGTTCATTTCAACGCCGAACAGCTCGTCACGCAGACGTCCGACACCAGCGCCACCGGCGTGCTTGCGAACGCGATGCAGCTCGGCCTCGACTACGAGCTGCGGCGGAACATCATCGTGTCGCTCGCGGGCGGGTACGAGAACGACAAATTCTTCGGCCAGCTCCGCAAGGACAACGTGCTGACGTCGGACACGCGCGTCAAATACCTCGTCAACCGGTTCGCGGCCGTTTCCGCCTACTATCGCTATACCAAGCGCGATAGCGACGTCCCCGTCTTCAGCTTCGACAAACATCTGGTGGGAATGAATGTTACAGCGCAATTCTGACCTGCCCTACGTAATCCCCGACGAACCTCCGCCCCGTCCGGCCGAAGGCTCGCAGTATCCGAGCGTCGATCTGCGCGAGATGGGCCGCATCCTGCGCCGTCGCTACAAAATGATGGCGCTGCCCGCCATCATCCTGCTTGGGCTGGCAATCACTTATCTGCTGTTCGCAACGACCTTATATACGGCGACGTCGACCGTGCTGGTCGATCCGCGCCGCGCCAATGTCGTCGAGACCAGCCAGTCGGTGCTGTCGAACTTCGGCACCGACGATGCGACGATCGAAAGCCAGACGCTGCTGATCCAGTCGGTCGCGATCCTGACCCGCGTCGTCGGCAAGCTGAAGCTGACGGAGGACGAGGAGTTCACGCCGAAGCCCGGCCTGCTCGATCCGGTCAAGAGCCTGTTCCGCAACAGCGGTCCGAGCGACGGCGCCAGCCCGGAGGACGCCGCCAAGTCCCGCTCTGTCGATATCCTTCAGAAGCGAATGAAGGTGACGCGGCAGGGCACCACCTTCCTGGTCGACATCGCCGTCAGTTCGCGATCGCCGCAGAAGGCCGCCGCCATCGCCAACGCGATCGCGGACGCCTATTTCGACGAGCAGGTCCGCGCCAAATATGATGCCACGCGCATTGCCGCGAACTGGCTCGGCGGCCAGATCGAGGAATTGAAGTCGCGCGTCGTCGCCTCCGAGAAGGCCGTCGAGGACTATCGCTCGGCCAATAATCTGATGGTGTCGCAGGGCGTCACGCTCAACGACCAGCAGATCACCGACCTCAACGGCAAGCTGATCGCCGCCCGCGCGCAAACCGCGGAGGCGCGGGCAAAGTATGAGCAGGTTCAGGACATCGCGAAGTCGGGCGGCGATCCCGGCGGCATCAACGCGGCGATTTCCTCGGAGATGATCACGAAGCTGCGGACGCAATATGCCGACATCGCCAAGAACGAGGCGGAGCTGTCGAGCAAGTATGGTGCGCGGCATCCTTCCGTCGCCAACGTACGGGCGCAGCGGCGCGACACCCAGAAGCTGATCAACGAGGAAATCCGGCGAATCCTGGAGAGCACCAAGCACGATTACGACGTCGCCCGCTCCCGCGAGACATCGCTACAGCAAAGCCTCGATCAGCTGCAGGGCGTCTCGACGTCCTCCGGCCAGGCGCAGGTGCGCCTGCGCGAGCTGCAGCGCGAGGCCGAGGCCAACCGCACACAGTATGAATCCTATCTGGCGCGCTCCAAGGAAACGACCGCACAGGAAAGCCTGGAGATGCCGGATTCGCGGATCGTCACCAAGGCCAGCGTTCCGATCAGGCCGTCATCGCCCAAGACGATGCTGATCCTGGGCCTTGCCATGATGCTCGGCCTCGGCGCCGGCAGCGTGCTGGCGTTCCTCGTCGACTATCTCGACGACCGCGTGAAGACGCTCGACCGGGCCGAAGCCATTACGGGCGTGCCCGCCCTTGCCGCGGTTCCCTTGATCGGCGCGCGGGAGCTTGCCGGCCTCGCCCGGCGCGGACGAAAGGAACTCGGCCGCTACGATCCGAAAACCACAAAACTGCTGCCGGCGCCGTTGCAGCCGCCATTGACGCGTTATGCGATCGACGAGCCCGGCACGTTCTTTGCGGAAGCGATCCGGGCCGTTCGCCTGGCGCTGCAACGGACGATGCGCTCGCAGCCGGTGAAGGTCGTGCAGGTGACCTCCGCGCTCGACAGTGAAGGCAAGACCACGCTGGCGATCAACCTGGCGCAGTCGCTGGCCACCCTCGGCATCCGCACGCTGTTGATCGACGGCGATCTGCGCAACCCGCAAGTGACGCAGGCGCTCTGCCCGCGCGCCGATGCCGGGCTGCTGGAGGTCGCGATCGGCCACGCCGCGCCGGAGCGCGCGATCCTTGTCGACCAGAGCACGGGGCTTTCCATCCTGCCGTCGACCAAGATCAAGCAGGTCGAATACATCACGGAGCTGATGTTCTCCGAGCGGATCGTCGACGTTCTCGATCATTTCCGCCACCGCTACGAACTGATCGTGATCGACTCGCCGCCGCTGGTGCCGCTGGTTGACGGCCGTGCACTTGCCGAACTGTCCGACCGAATCATCCTCGCGCTGGCCTGGGACCAGACCCCGGGCGAAGTGCTGTCGCACGCCATGGACCTCCTGTCCCCCGTCCGCGACCGCGTCATGGGCACGGTGCTGACCCGCGTCGATCTCAGCCGCCTGCAGTTCTACGACTATTACCGCAGCTCGGCCTATCTCAAGCCCTATGGCACGGCGAGCCTGAATGCCGGAGCTGCGCGGTGAGAATGCGCGGACCGCTGCACGGATCGGCCGGGATAGCGCAGGCGCATCGCCACGCTTCTGCGCCGGCGGTAGCGAGCCCGGCGTCTCGTCTCGTCGCCCGCGCGGCGAACACCGACGCGTTGATCGAACGGATCGCAGCCGGTCTGATGCTCTTGGCCGTCACGGCAACGTTCACGCTCTCGTCTTCCGTTCTGACCAATTGGAAAATCCACTACCTGACCGCGGGCGGAAACTTCTACGAGAAACTCCACCCGGCGACCTATTTCACGCTGCTCGCATTCTCGCTCCTGCTGCTGCGCAGCCGCGGCCCGGTCGGCGAGATCAACCGGATGTTTTCCGAATCGAAGCTGCTGCTCGCCTATCTCTTGTGCTGGCTTTTTCTCCTGATCCAGGTGTTCGTGCTCGAACGCCCGTTCACGGTAATCATCGACACCTTCCTGCTGCCGATCCTGATCGCGATGGTGATGTGGCAATTGCCATCAGCGCAGAAGCGTCCGCTGGTCTGGGCCATTCACCTGACGATCCTCGTCAATGTCGTGCTCGGATACTACGAATATTTCTCCGGTCATCGACTTATCCCGCTGACGCTCGGCGACGTCGTGGTGGTCGGGGAATGGCGATCCGCGGCGCTGCTCGGCCACCCGCTCACGGCATCCGGCGTCGTCGGCGCTTACGTGCTGGCGCTGGTGCTTCGCCCGGCGATCTGCCCGCCGCCGCTGGTGCGGCTGCCCCTGATCGCGTTCTGCCTCGCCTCCCTGATGGCGTTTGGCGGCCGAACCTCGCTGGTCACGGTGCTGGCGATGATCGCCCTCGTCGGGGGATTCGAGATGCTACGCCTGATGCGGGGAAAGCGGACGTCGCTTCCGGCGGCCATTCTCGCCATCTGCGTACTGTTCGCCGCCGGAGCCATCATCTTCGCCGCGCTCGATCTCGGTATCTTCGACAAGATGCTGCTGCGCTTCTCGTCCGACAAGGGCAGCGCGCTGGCGCGCTTCGCCACCTTCAACCTGCTCTCGCATTTCGACTGGCATGAGCTGATCCTCGGCCCCAACCCGGTGCGGGTGAATGCGCTGCAGTCGCAGCTCGGCCTCAACTACGGCATCGAGAATTTCTGGATATCCTCCATCGTGCAGTTCGGCCTCGTTCACACCATCCTGATGACGATCGGACTGGTCTGCTTCTTCGTCGAACTGCTGCGCCGCTCGCACCGTGCGGTGTGGGCCATCATGGTGCTGATCATCATCATCGCCGCAAGCTCGGTGAGTTTTTCGTCGAAGAACATTCAGCTCGCGCAGTTCGTGATCCTGATTTCGGTCCTGCTGCCACGCGAGCCGCGGCGCGCTGCTGCGCCCGCGCAACTCCGTACGCCCATCCGCTACCGGTCCGTTCCGGCATAACACGGGATCTCTCTTCGCATGGCTATCTATGTCGACACTACTCATCTTGGACGTCACGTCACCGGGCTCGAGCGCATCACGCTCGAACTGTTCTCAGCCGCGGCGCTGGCGCCGCTCGACGTCGTCCCGGTGAGGGCGCAGGGGCTCCGCCAGATGCTGACGACGCAGACGCTCGGCCTGCCAATGCGGCTCGCCGCGTCGTCCTCCATCCTGCTGTGCCCCGGCTTTCCGCCAAGCCCGCTGCTGCGGCCGTTTGCATCGCGGGTGCTGCCCTATATCCACGATGACTTTCTGATCACGCGGCGCGCCGAGCTCAACATGCGCGCACGGCTCTACATGGCCGGGCCGTTCAAGCTGGCATTGCGCCACTATCCCCGCTTTCTGGCCAATTCCGGCGACACAAGGCGCAAGCTGGCTGCGCATTGCCGCTCCGACGCCGAGGTGACGCTCTATCGGCCCTCGGTCCGCAACGTCTTCGGCCTCGATGTTGGGCAACGCGGCGAGCGAAGCGCGCCGCCCCGGCCGCTTCGGCTGATTGCGCTCGGCACGGTCGAGCCGCGCAAGAATTTTGCCGCGGCAGCAAAGATCCTCGCCGCGCTGCGCATGCAGGGATTTCCGGACGCGACGCTGGATATTGTCGGAAGGCCGGGTTGGGGCGACGAGTGGCAAGCCCTCGAGGGGCAACCGGGCGTCACGCTGCATGGATACCAGTCGGCCGATCGGGTCAATCAGCTGCTCGACGGCGCCGACCTCTTCATCTGCACCTCTCATGACGAAGGCCTGGGGCTCCCGCTATTGGAGGCGCAGTATGCCGGCCTGCCGATCATCGCCCCCGATGCCGCCATCTTCCGCGAGGTGCTCGGCGAGTCCGGCATTCACATCGATACTGCCGATCCTGCTTCCGCAGCGGCGCGTATCGCCGCCGCACTCTCGGACCAGAACTGGCGCGCCCGCTATGTGGCGCTGGCCGAACGCAATCTGTCGCGCTGGAATGACCTGGCGCACAGCGATCGCGAGAATGTCATCAGCCTGATTGCCCGCCTCGCCCAGCTTCGCGAAAGCGCGAGCCCGGAGTACCGCCGCCTTGCATGACACCGATGGCACAAGGCACCAGGATGGTTTGAGGATCATCGCCGCCGGCGCGGTGGTGATCCTTCACTATTCCGATTACTTCAAGGATGTGCCGGTCGGCCGTTTCATGGTCGCGCATACCTGGCATTTCAACCTGTTCGTCGATCTGTTCTTCGTGGTCTCCGGCTTCGTCATTGCCCGGCAGTACTTCGGCCGCGTCAACGATGCCGCGTCGATCGGCCGCTTTCTCTGGCGCCGCCTTGCCCGGATCTATCCGCTGCACCTCGCCACGCTTGCCTTTTATGTTGCGCTTGCCGGCGCGCTTCATTTCGGCGCGGCCCGGACCGACAATCCCGCCCGCTATCCGCTTTCCGATGTCCCTGCGCAACTGCTGCTGCTCCACGCCTTCATCGGCGAGCGCCTGACGTTCAACTTCCCGAGCTGGTCGCTGTCGGCGGAGATGTTCTGCTATCTCTTGTTCCCCGCGCTTGCGCTGCTCGCGCAACGCCGCAAGGAGGCTATTATTGCGCTGGTGATCGGCGCAGCCCTCGCCAACTCGCTCTGGGCATGGGCCGCGGGAACGACGCCGTGGGCCGACTGGATCAACCAGGGCGGCGGGTTCAGGGCGCTGCCGGCCTTCAGCCTCGGCATGGCCTGCCATCTGTTCCGCGACCGGATCGCGCGCTGGCCTACCGTACCCGGCGCGCTAGCCATATCGCTGGCGGGGTTCATCGTGCTCGGCTCGCTATTGCCGGTGATGACCGCCTTGCTCGCGATCTACCTCATCGCGCTGCTGGCCGTTCAGGCGGACTGCGCGGGCCGCGAGACGCTGCTGTCGAAGCTCGGCTTCCACCGCTGGTCGCCGCTGACCTATTCCTGCTACATGCTGCATGTTCCGGTGGCGACCGTCGTCATCACCTTCGGATCGCGCCTGCTTTCGCTGTCGCCGAATGAGCGCCTGATCCTTGCGCCGGTCGCAATCATCGTTCTGGCCTTCGCCAGCATCGTCTCGCTGCGCAGCTTCGAAACGCCGCTGCGGCGATATCTGACCGAGGCCTATGACCGCCGCGCCATCAGGCCCGCGCCGGCCGTCGCGATCTCGCGGCAGGAGAGCCCGCGATGACGGTGGTCGAACACCTTGCAGCCGACACGCTGTCCCGAACCGTCGCGCATGCGCCGGCGAAAAGCCGTGACGGCGCGATCGACGCGATGCGCGGCATCGCCATCCTGATGGTGATCGGAATCCATTCGTTGCCGCAGCCGCTCGATGCCGCTTGGGCGAAATCGGTCGACGCGGCGCTGCGGCCGTGCGTGCCGGTGTTCCTGTTCGCGTCGGGATATCTGACGGCGCTGTCCGGCCGCGTGCCGTTCGGAAAACGCCTCAAGGCGGCCTTGATTCCTTACGCGATCGCCTTCGCCGCCGCCTATGCCTACATGGCGCTGCATAATCCGGCGATGGACCATCGCTTCGGTACGACGCTGGCCCGGTTCGCGCTCGGATACGTCTTCGTCTACTATTACGTCTTCGTCTATGTCTGCTGCACGCTTGGTCTGTGGTTCGTCTTCGCGGCTGGCGGCACTGACCGGCCGGATTCAAGAAGGCGTATCGCGACGCTGCTGATACTTGCGATCGGCGGCGGCCTGCTGGCCGGCAGCTATCTCGATCCGGCCCTGTCGCGGCTCGGCGCCTCCGACGCCCTGCTCGACGAAATCCGTATGCGCGACATTCCGTTCTGGTTCACGTTCGCCGCGCTCGGCGCGCTGACCGCGATGTTCGCGGACCTGACCGATCACAACATCCGCCGCGTGCTCCCCGGCGCGGCGCTCCTGGCCTACATCGTCTACGCTGCCGTCCGTATTCTCAATCTCGGCGATGCCGCGACCTATGATTCGACCGCGTTCTTCTTCTATGCCGCGCTGTTTTGCGTTTCGCTGTTCGCCTTCCGGCCGAGTTCACCGCTGCTGGGGTGGATCGGCTCGGGCAGTTACTTCGTCTATCTCTGGCACATCTTCATCATCATGGCGCTGCGCGATCACACCGCGCTGCGCCAGCTCGGCGGCATTACCAATTTTGCGCTGGTTTTCGGAGTAGCCGTCCTTGGCAGCGCCGCCACGCTGCTGGCCGTCCGGCAGCTGGCCTCCCCCCGGTTCTGCCGCTGGCTGGGAGCTTAACAAATGCTCCTGAAACACACCCTGCTCTATCTGCCTGCGCAGTTCGTCGGACCGCTGTTCCAGCTGCTGGCGATGATCGTATGGACGCATGTCGTCGACGAGCACACGCTCGGCGTCATCACGCTGATCACGGCAACGCATGAGCTGCTGCAGATCGGCTTCCTGGCCTGGTGGTCGCAATATGCACTGCGCTTCTTCGGCCGCTATCAGGAGGCCAGCGACGCGACGCGCTTCTACCGTACCGAAAATGCGGTGCTGCTGACGTCGATCATGCTGCAAAGTGCCGCCGTCATCGGCATTCTGCTGCTGGTCATCGCGCCCGGCGCCAGGACGGGCCTTCTCGTCGCCACCGTCGCCTATGTGATCACCCGCTCCCTCAACCTCTATATCGGCGAGCGCGCCCGCGCGCAGCAGCAGATCGCGGTTTATACAATCCAGCAGATTTTTGGCCCATCCGTCGGGTTCATCGCCGGCCTCGCCCTGATCTGGCTATTCGGCCAGTCGGCCGAGTGGCCGCTCGCCGGCTACGCCATGGCGCAGCTCGTCGCCGTGTTGATCGTTCTGCCGGCCATCCGCTGCGGTTATCGGCTTTGGCCGGTCGACCGGGAAATCGTGGTCCACGCGCTGCGCTATGGCCTGCCGCTGATCGTCGGCGGCGCGCTCGGCTGGGTCGGGCTCAATGCGTCGCGCTTCATCGTCAACGAGATGTCGGGCGTCGCCGCCGCCGGCCTGTTCGCGGTCGGCTACGGCCTCGGCCAGCGCGCCGCGGCGGTCGCCGCCATGCTGGTGACGGCGGCGGCGTTTCCGCTGGCGGTGAAGAGCATGGAACAGGGCGGTCACCAGGCCGGCATGCGGCAGCTCGCCACCAACAGCGCGCTCCTTGTCGCCATCCTGGCGCCAAGCCTCGCCGGCATCGTCATGCTCCGGACAGAGATCGTGCATCTTCTGATCGCGGTACCGTTTCAGGCCGTGACACTCGCCATCCTGCCGCTCTCGACGCTCGCCGGCGCGATCCGCAATCTGCGCGCCCATTTCGGCGACCAGGTCTTCCTGCTGCAGAACCGCACGCGCTGGATGATGGCCGTCGCGGCGATCGACGCGGCGACGACCGTGGTGCTGAGCGCGCTGTTCCTGCCCCGCTGGGGATTGCCCGGCGTCGCCGGCGCCACCGTTCTGGCGGCGCTGGCCGCGGCCGGCGTCAGCTTCTCGATCGGGTTTACGCGCTTCGGCCTGCGCCTGCCGGTCGGCCATCTCATTCGCATCGCGCTCGCGACGATCGCGATGTCGGCACTGCTGCGGATCTTTCCAACGGCATCGACGATCCCGATGATGGCGGGTCACATTGCGGCGGGCGCCGCCGCGTATTTTGCGACGCTCGCCGTGCTCTACACACCGACACTGCTGCGGATGCTCCGCCCACGCCCGCAGCATTCGGGGGCGTGAGCGCCTTGGCACCGCCTCACGTCTATGACTTCCTGTTGTTTTCGAATGCCCGGGCCATCGCGAACCAGAGCGGCTTTTTCTGCATCGATGAATCGAACGGCAGCGGCCGCGGCAGCCGTTGCGCCAGCGGGTCCTTCTTCTTCGCCGCGTCGGTATAGAAGGAGTAATTGTCGGCCAGTTCCCAGGCGATCACCACCTTAACCGCGGGAACGCGCAGCGCGTTGTTCAGATATTTCTCGGCCGTCTCGGCAATCATCGCATCGCGGGCCGCGATGTCGTCCGGAAAGGTGTCGTCGCGCACGTCGAACTCGGTCAGATAAATATCGACGCCGCGCCCGGCGAGCGCATGCAGGAACTCGGCGAAGCGTTCGGGATTGTGCGGATAGCGCGGCTGCAGGTGGCTCTGCAACCCGACGGCGTGCAACGGCACGCCGGCTTGCTTCAGTTCGTCGACCAGCTGCAGCAGGCCGCGGCGGACGGCGAGCCCGACATCGTCGTCGCGCTCGCTCTGCGCCTCGTTGAGAACCAGCCTGGTCGTGCGATCTACCGACGCCACCCGTTCAAACGCGCGGCGCACATAGCCGGTGCCGAACGTGTCGTACCACGGCCCGAGCCGGTACCCGCCGGGCGCCTTGTGCCCCGGCCAGAACGGCTCGTTGACGACATCCCATGAATGCAGCTTGCCGACATAGCGGGCCGCCACCTCTTCGACATAGGAGTCGAAAAATTTCTCGCGCTCGGCGCTGCTCAGGCTCCTGATCCATTGCGGAACCCATTCGTTCCAGATCAGACAATGACCACGCATCGGAATCCTGTTGGCTGCACAGAATTGCAGCAGGCGATCCGCGCTCTCGAATCGCTTCGGGCCGGGCTGCGGCGCGATGGTTCCCATCTTCATCGCAATATCGGTCGTCACGATGCGGGTCTGCGTCTGATAGAGTTCGCGATAGGCATGATCCTTGTCGATCACCGGCCCCGCTGCCGCGCCGAACACAATTCCGTTCTTCGCTGCGATGGCGCCGAGACCCTGTGTCGGACTCTGCGTGGGCTGCGCGGCGAACGCTTTGCTGTCGTACGACGCAACGCCTGCGCCTGCGATGAGAGCGAGCGCATTTCGCCTCGACCACTCCTGCATAGCTGATCTCCATGATGTGAACGGTTCGTCGCGGCGTCTCGCCATTCGCAACGCGACATCGCCATCGTTGCGTCGCATTAGTTCTATTTCGTGACGAATGCCGGTCGAGAAATTCACGATGCAGTTCCCGTCGCAAACAACGGGCTGATCGATTGGTCCCGCGCAATGCAGTCTCGCGCTCACATCACCAGCAAGGAGGTCAACGTGTCGGAACCGCCGCCGCAGTTGCAGTCCAACCTCACTGTCGATGGAATAACCATCAATGTTCCCTCGCTTCCGGACGCGGTCTCGTCGATCGTGTCAGCCGCGCAACACGGCGACAACTTCAGCGTCTGCACGCTCAATCTCGATCACGTCGTTCAATTGCAGCAGCACGCCAATTTTCGTGCCGCCTATCGTCGTGCCCGATTTGTCACAGCCGACGGGTTCCCGATCGTCATGCTGAGCCGTCTCATGGGCACGCGGATCGAGCGAACGACCGGGGCCGATCTCGTCGAGCCGATCTGCGCCGAAGCGCGAAAGAAGGGACTCTCTGTCTTTCTATTGGGCTCAAACGATCGCACCCTGCAGATGACGGCGCAGCGTTTGTCGGAACGATTCAGGGGATTGCAGATCGCAGGGCGTTTTGCGCCGGGACCTGGGTTTGATCCCTATTCCAGCGAAGCCGATGCCGCGATCGAGCGCATTCGCGACTCCGGCGCAAAGCTGTGTTTCGTCGCGCTGGGCGCGCCGCGGCAGGAACTGTTCGCGGCAAGGTGCCTCGACGAATTGAATGGAACCGGCGTGCTGTGCATCGGCGCCGCACTCGATTTCATCGCGGGCACGCAGAGCCGCGCGCCGTCGATTGCGCGCAAGACGGGCCTGGAATGGGCGTGGCGCATGCTGCGCGAGCCGCGCCGGCTCGGCCCCCGCTACGTCAAATGCATGACGGTCGTGCCGCGCCTCGTTGCACGAACCATTCCGCAAATCGTCCAGGCACGCATGAGGAAAGCGGCATGACTTCGACCCTGACCCTCGCGCTGCGAGCGCGAAACGCCAACCACGTAAAGCCACGCTACCAGATCTGCCTGATCCACCCTTTCGATCCACGCGGCGAGAAGGTCGGCGGCCTCGAAACCTACATCCGCGACTTCATCACCTTCCATCCAACCGATACCGATATTCTCTTCATCGGCGTCGACTCGACGGGCGAGCTGGAGCTCGGACAGCTCCACCGGCTGACGTTCCGCGGCCGTGGCTTCGACTTCCTGCCGATCCTGCACTATTCGGACCAGCAGGCGCGCGAAGCGGCGCGCACCATCCGCTCGTCGCTGACCGGGCAGTTCTTCATGGCGCTGCTCCGCCATTTCGGCACGATCGCAAAATTGATCCGCGCCCGGCGATGCTCGGTCGACCTGCGGCGGGTCGAATTTTCCTGGCTTCCGGCGCTCCTGCGGCGTCCCTTCGTGCAGATGCTTCACGGCGAGGGCGCGCCGAAATTGCAGATGGATTCGCTGCTGCGAAAATACGCCTTCGTCCACAACACCGGCGAGCGCTTTGCGGTGGCCATGAGCGAGAAGTTCCTCTGCGTCAATCCGTTCATCACCGAGCGGCTGCAGCAGACCTATCCGCGCCGCAAGGACAAGATCGATACGCTGTGGACGTGGGTCAACACCGATATCTTCAAGCCGCAAGTCTGGCCGCTGAGGTCCTCCCCATTCCAGATCGTGTTCGCGGGCAGGCTCGACGAGTTCAAGGACCCGCCGCTGATGTTCCGCACCATCGAGCGGCTGCGGCGACGGCTGAACGGCGAGGTGCGGTTTCACTATATCGGCACCAGCGACCCGCACCGGTTCGAAGAATTCGCCGCGATCGAGGACATCACCGTGCGCCACGGCTTCAAGGATGCCGCGGGCATGGCGGAGACATTGGCGGCTGCGCATGCCGGCATCCTCACCTCCGAGTTCGAAGGCATGCCGCGCTGCGTGCTCGAGACGCTGGCGGTCGGACGGCCCGTCGTGGCCATGCATCTGCCGCAGCTTGAATCCGTGATCCGCCCCGGCGTCAGCGGCTATCTGGTCGCGCGAGATGGCAGCCGCGACGAGATGGTGGAGGCGCTGGTGCAGCGCTTCGTCGATGTCAGGGACGCCATCGAGATGGGCGCGATGAACCCGGTGCGCGTCGCCGAGGCCATCAAGGATTTCACCCCGGGCACGCAGCTTGCGCGGGTCTATCGCTACCATCAGGAAATTCAGGATGCGCGCGGCCTTGCCGCCGCGGCGCCGACCTGTTGAGGGCGCCGGCTTGAACATCCTGCTGCTGACCAGCGAGTTCGCTCCCGCGATGGGAGGAATCGGAACCTACGCCCGCGAAATTGCCGCGGCTGCGAGCCGGCTCGGCGCCGAGGTCACGGTGATGGCGCCCGACTACGCCCAGCAGACCGACGAGGCCGACAGGTCCCTGCCCTTCGAGGTCGTCCGGTTTCCCGGTGGCCTCCACTCCATGCGTGACCTGCCGCGCAAGATCCTGCTGGCCCGCCGTAGCGTCCGCGGGCGCAGCTACGATGTGGTCCATGCCGCCGACTGGCCGTTCTTCGTTCCGCTCGCGCTATCGAGATGGCGGACGCCGGCGCGGGTCCTGATGACGGTGCATGGCACCGAAATCAACGAGACGCAGACGCCTCTGAAGCGCATGGCGATCCGCGGCGCCGGCGTGTTCGGGCCGCGGACGGAAGTCGTCGCCAACAGCCGCTTCACCGAGGCGCTGTTCCGCGAACGGTTTTCCGTCAAGTCAGGCAAGATCAGCGCGATCAATCTCGGCGTATCGGAATTCTGGTTCGGCGGGAAAAGGAAACGCCGCGAGGTTCGCCTGGGTTATCGTCTGCCCGAGGATCGCGTGGTGATGATCACGGTGGCGCGGATCACGCGCCGCAAGGGGCATCACCTGACGCTCGCCGCCCTTGCGAAACTTCCGGACAATGTGCGCAGCCGCATCACCTGGCTGGTGATCGGCCCCGACGGCGAGGCCGACTACGTCGCCGAACTGCGACAGTCCGCCGCCCAGGTGGCCTGCGACATTCGGTTCCTGGGGGCGCAAACCAACGAGGACATCCGCGATCTCTATACGGCGTCGGATCTCTTTTGCCTGACGGGCCTGCCCGACACGACCGGCCGCGTCGAAGGATTCGGGCTGGTCTATCTCGAGGCCGGGGCTGCCGGCTTGCCGAGCGTTGCGAGCGAGGTTGGCGGAGTGCCCGACGCCGTGCTCGCCGACGAGACCGGCATTCTGGTGCCGCCGTCGGTGGACAGCATTTCAGAGGCGATCGCGGAGCTCGCGTCGGACCGCGGCTTGCGCGCGATCCTTGGCGCGGGCGCCTCCGCCCATGCCCGCGCGCTTTCGTGGGAGCGATGCGCGGCGACGACCTATGGCCTGGCCTATGCCGGCAGGCGGGCATCGGCAGGCAGCGCCGTCGGACTATCGGCATGAAGCTGATGGCCGCGGTCACGTTGCTGCTGGCGCTCGCAAGCGGCGTCGCGCATGCCGACAGCGAGAACTGCCGCAAGAGCCGGGAATATCTCCTCGGCACGCCCGGCGGCGATCGGTCCCTGACGCCGCAAGCCTATAATGATTTGTTCAAGACCTGCATCGCGGCCTCAGTCATGCCCAACGTGAAGGAGGCCTACATGCTGAGGGATGGCGGCATCGCCGTGGTCCCCAAGCAGGACAGCGTTTCGGCAACGGCCTCCACACTCGCGCAATTCTGCGATGCCTATCCGCGGGGCGTGCTGCGCTTCATCACCCGCAAGGAGAAGCTCGCCATCCGATCCGTTGCCAACGTGGCGCAGATGTCGTCTACGTCATCGACACCGTGCAAGAAGATCAAGGGGCTCTCGTAAGGCCCGCGCGCCGCCTCGCAGGATTTCACTTTTGCCGGTTGTAATATTCCGGCATGGCGTGCGGATCCATCGCCTGTTCGGAGCGGCGACCAAGAAAGAAGAAGCCGCTGGCGGCATCCGCAGCGGCCCGGCCACGGCCGAGCGCGTCGAGATATCTGATCCAGAAGAACGGCAGCACGATCAGGCGCGACAGCTTGTTGCCCGCGCCGAGCGCGCGCGAGAAATAGCGGATCGACCATGCCAGCGCCACCCCGGCGCCACCGACCGCACCGGCGCTGATCTCGGAAAATCGCCTGAACAGCCAGCGGTGACCGCTTTGCGTGAAGCGCGAGAAGTCGTAGGCCTGTTCGTGCACCTGCTGCATGAACGGCGTCTCGGCATAGACGAGCCCCTCCACCCGGAGCACCCGATGCAATTCGGCCACCACGGTTGCCGGTTCCAGCACGTGCTCCAGCACCGCCTGCACCCAGACGCCATCGAAGACGCCGTCCTCGAACGGCAGGCGGTGGGCATCGGCCATCAGCACGGTGTACGGCGAGGCATAGACGTCCGTGCCCACGAGCTCGATGGAATTATCGCGGTAGAGCTCTTCCGCGCCGAGGCCGACCGTTCCGCCGCCGATCACGAGCACCACCGGCCGTCGCGACTCGCGCTTCAAGAGATCGATGAACGTCATGCAGTTGGAAACGGCCACCGGGTTGCCGCCGAAGGTCAGGCGATGCAGCCGCGAGCCGATGGAACGGCGGCCGATGTCCCGCCGCAGCGCCGATCCGTTCTCGGCCTCATACAATCCGCGCTCAAAAATGCTGGCGGTAAAATCGATCAGCACCGGCTGCGTACCGATCATGGGAAACCCGGCCCGGCTGTAGTCGCAGGTGCGGTTGGAACAGGACGGCCGCGACCACGCGTTCCGCAGCGCCGCCGAACAGCGGGGACAGCGAAGACGCCTTTTCCAGTGTGCAGGTTCCGTATTCGCTACCGAATGATCGACGGCAGAAAGCTGCAAAGAAGGACCTCGTATGTCATTTCTTCCGCCCTGCCCGCTACCGGTTCGCGATTGATGCTATTTCGGATGCAATGACAGCGCAACGATGCGGGGCGCGGAACAATTCGGTTGATGGTAAATTGGACGTCGCTGACAGGCGCCAGCGGATGCCTCCTGAAGGCACACGAAAACGCAACGCGCGAACCTGCCATACTGTTTCGAACAAATTTTAGATTCTTGGGCATACGTTCCAGCCGGCCGGGCCCGCGCGACCGGCCAGCGGCCGATGTCGTCAGATGCGCGTAACCCGGCGTTCACGACATGACGGGATTTGACAGATGCAAGCGAGCGGAACGCTTGATCCATCGGCCCGGCCCGCCATCTGATGGGCCGAGGAGTTGCCTCACATGTCAGCCCGCCAACCATCGCAGCCGCCGGGCGGATCGCTCGCCGTGTTTGTCCTCGACATCGACGGCAGGCCGACACTCGCCTTTGAAGCAGACGGCGCGGCTGAGGCGCAGGAAATCGGTGGCGCCTCCGAACTACGGGCCGACCTGGCCGCGCTCACATCGGATGGCGTGCCGCTCTGCGCGCCGCATTCGACGTTCAGCCTGCGGCTGGCGGCGTCGGAGGAGATCGCAACGTTTCGGCATGCGGTCGCGCGGGCTCCGGCATCCGATCAGCCCACCATGACGTTCCTCGTCAAGATCGACGGCGTTGTGGTCGTCACCGTCGGCCCCGAACAAGGCTAGACAGCGCCTTCGTATCTCAGGTGAAGAGCAGATGATCAGACATCAGGAAGCTGACGACCGCAGACGTCATTGATGCATCATGACCGGGGTCGATGACGACCTCATGTCCGGCGACGTGGGTGGACGGATGCGCGGCGTCGGCCGTGATCGTGGGTTCGGTTTTGAGATCGCTCGCCGCGCCGTGCCCGGCCATGTCGCCGAACAGGAACGTGTCATGGTTTGCGCCGCTCGCCGGCGGCTCAGCGGCCGCACTGGGAAGCGCAGACGAATGGAGAGCCGATCCATCGCCATGGTGAAGCCATTGGCCGAGGGTGATGCCGGCATGGTCGATCGCCAGTGCCCGAGGCATGCCGCCGGACTGGACCGCCGGACCAGCGGCCAGATCGCGTGTGTCGATGGTGCTATCGGCGAACCGCAAAAACTCCAGATTTGCGAGATGGTCGCTGCCGTCGCGCCCGGCGATCCGGTCATGCACCACGATCCGGCTATCGACTACCCAGATATCGTAATCACTGACATTGCCGGTGAAGCTGGCCGTGTCGATACCGTCACCGCCATCGATGATGTCGTCGCCGATGCCGCCGGTGATGAGATCGTTGCCCGCACCGCCATCGATCAAGTCGTCATCCGTCGATGCGCCGAGGAACCAGTCCTGATGATTGGCAGCATCGACGTGAATGTTGCGGACGTAAAGGTCGAACGTGCCGGGCGAACTTGCATTGGCCGCGTCGCCGGGGGCTATGGCGACGCCGTTGATCAGAAAATCCTTGATATGCAGCGCGCGGCCCGGCGTGGCATTCGCCAGCGAGATGTCGATGCTGCCGATGACGTCCGGATTGGTGAAGCTCACCGTGAAGGTCTGGTAGCCCGAAGGGTCCGCCGCCGGCTTGAATTCCAGCAATCCGGACACCGGCTTGCCGTTGACCAGGATCTGCGCCTGGGCGCCGACGCCGCCGACGACCGAACCATAGCCGACTAGGGTAACGGTCGTGACGGCCAGTTTTCCGGCAGCGCCCGGCCCGCCGACGATCACGTCGTCGCCGGCGCCACCGTTGATGACGTCATCGCCAAGACCGGCGCTGATGGTGTCGTCACCCCGGCCAAGATCGATGATGTCGGCTGCCGGCGATCCTGTGACGGCGAGATCGGGCACGAGGCCGCCGCCGTGAAAATACTGCGAGACGATTGCCTCGGCCGGCTTTCCCATCACCGAATAGCCGGTGCCCGAATATTTGTTGTTGAGATCCCACTGCCAGAGCTCGGCGCCCTTCAGCCAGTTGCCGCCATGGGCGGACCAGACCTGGAAGAAGGCATTGTAGGCATCCGCCTGCTCCATCACATCGGCGGTGCCGCTGCCGGTCCATGACCCCGGCGCGATCGCCGCGCCATCGATGCTGCGATAGCCGACCTCCGTCATCAACACCGGCTTGTCGTATTGAAGCGCGAGCGAATGAAGAAAGTCGACCGGTGATTTGTAGTCGAAAGCTGCCGCGTAATAGGGATTGAACGGAACGGACGTCCAGGCTTCGACCAGATCCTGCACGGTCGGCGTGGTGCTGGCCGTCAGCGGCGGATAGGTGTTGACGCCGATGGTGTCGAGCTGGTCCCAGAAGCTGACGTGAACGGCCTCGTCGGTCGCCGCGGCATAGGTCAGTTCGCCATGATAGACCTCGCGGACAGCAGCGATGAGATCGACCCAGTAGGCGCGATATGGCGCGCCGGACAGGCTGCTCATCTCGTTGCCGATCGCGAATGTCTCGACGCCCGCAGCCTGCGCCACGGTGGCGAGATGAACGATCTCGGCCTTGTAGGAGGCAAAGAAGGCCGCGACATCCGATGGCGCCAGGCTCGACACCCTGGTTCCATTCAATGTCGATAGCGCAGCCTTGAAGAGCACGGACAGGCCGGCGTCATGCGCGGCCTGAAAGCCGGCCAGCAGGCTGGCATCGCTCTCGGTCTTGGCAGGTTCGGCAAAGACCGCGTTGGAAGTTCCGCTCTGGGTCCAGATCCGCGCCGTCAACTCGACCGAGTTGGAACCGAGCGAGGCAATGGATTGAAATGCCTGCTTGGCCGAGGCGCTGGAGAATTGTCCGTTCCATTCGGACAACGCGCCGAAGCCTTGTATGTCGAAAAGATTTGCCATGCCGCGCCCCCGTCTCCGTTCGACGGATAGCGCGAGGGATTAACGTTCGGCTTAATGGCGCTGCGGGTTTTGCGCCCGTCACACCAAAATTTTTCGCGCGTGACTTTCACTCGTGCGTTTGCGCTTCAAGGTTCCGCGCGCGGGAACTATCCGTCCACGTCATGCAAAGGCGACACTGTATTGGCGCGGGCCGCTCACCAGGTTTCCTTGAACGGCCGGATCTCCATTTCAAACGTCCATGCACTGCGCGGCTGCTGGTAGAGCTGCCAATAGGACTCCGCGACCGATGCGGGCGGCATCAGCGCATCGGGATCGTCCAGCGCATCCGGCCCCAGCGCCGCAACCCGCCGCTGGCGCACCCATTCGGTGTCGACGCCGGAATCGATGATCAGGTGGCCGACATGGATATTTTTCGGCCCGAGCTCGCGCGCCATCGCCTGCGCCACCGCTCGAAGCCCGAACTTGGCGCTGGCAAAGGCCGCATAGCCGGGCCCGCCGCGCAGGCTTGCCGTGGCACCGGTGAAGAAGATGTTGCCCTGCCCGCGCGGCAGCATCAGGCGCGCGGCCTCGCGTCCGGCCAGGAAGCCTGAATAGCACGCCATCTCCCAGACCTTGCGGAACACCCGCTCGGTGGTCTCGAGGATCGGGAAGTTGACGTTGGCGCCGACATTGAAGATGCAGACTTCCAGCGGAGCTTCCTTGTCGGCGTCGCCCAGGAAGGCGGTGATTTCCTCTTCCTTGCGCGCATCGAGCGAGCGGGCGAAGATCGTGCCGCCGGCGGCTTGCACCTCATTCACCAATGGAGCCAGCTTGTCGCCGTTGCGGCGGCCGGCGAAGACCGTAAAACCTTCGGCGGCGAATTTCTTGGCAATCTCGGCGCCGATATAGTCTCCCGCGCCGATGATCGCCGCGGTCGCATTTCTTTTGGCCATTGCTGCTCTCCTGTTCGCTGCCTGCCTGATGCGGCTGATGACGCGTCAGCCGGCGGCCGTGCCGATCTAGCTCTCGTTCGCTATTCCCGCAGCTTGTGCTTGAGGATCTTGCCGGTCGACGCCGCGGGCAAGGCGTCGAGAATGTGAATTTCGCTCGGCCGCTTGTACGAGGTCAGGAGCCCGGCCGCATAGGATTTGAGCTGGTCGACGCCGATCTTGGCGCCGGGCAGGAGCTGGACGAACGCGACCACCTCCTCATTGCCCTCGACGCAGCGCCCGACCACGGCCGATTGCACCACGAGCTTATGCGCGTTGAGCACGGCCTCGACCTCGGCCGGATAGACATTGAAGCCGGAGCGGATAATGAGCTCCTTGGTTCGGCCCTCGATATAAAGATTACCCTCGCGGCTGATCCGCGCCAGGTCACCCGTGTTGAACCAGCCGTCACCATCGATCGCGGCGGCGGTCTGATCCGGCGCGCGATAGTAACCCAGCATTACGTTCGGACCGCGAACGTGCAATTCGCCAACATCGCCATCGGCGACCTGATGGCCCTCGCGGTCGACGATGCGGTGCTCGATTCCGGGAAGGAACGGCCCCACGGTTTCGTCGGTGGCAGGCCGGCTCTCGTGCACGCCGGAAAGGCCCGGCGAACATTCGGTGATGCCGTAGCCGTTGAGCAGCGCAATGCCGAACTCGTCCTCCATGCGGCGCTTCAGCGTCAGATCGAGCGGCGCACCCGCCACGCACATCATCCGCAACTGGCCACGATCGAGGCGCGCGATCCCCTTCACCGCCTTGTATTCGAGCAGACGCTGATAGGTAGCCGGCACGCCGTAAAGCGTCGTGATCCCCTGCTTCGCGATCGCGTCCGCCAGCGCGGCGGGATCGGCCTTGGCGACGACATGCAGTGTCGCGCCGTGCATCAGGGTCGCGACCAGCAGGATCGAATAGCCAACAATATGCGACATCGGCAGGACGCCATAGATGCGGTCGGCAGGACCGGTGTTGCGCAAAATGCCAGATGTTCTTGCCGCGACCAGGAGATTCTGGTGGCTGAGCATCACGCCCTTGGGCGCGCCTGTCGTGCCCGAGGTGTACATCAGCGCCGCGACCTGACGCGCGGCGTCGGCCTCGACGGGTTCGGGCTGCGTTTCCGCGTTGAGCGGTCCGACGCCGATGCCGCCGAACGGACCGATCGAGCCCACGGCGGCGCCGGCGCGCGAGGCGTGATCGGCGGCCTCTTTGGAAAGCGCGGCGTTGAAGAGCACGCGGCGGGCGCCGCTGTGGAACCGGATCTGTTCGAGCTCACGCGCGCTGAGGCGCGGATTGACCGCAATGGCCCAGGCATCGAGCTTGCCGATCGCAAACAGGATCGCACTGAGGGCAACGCTGTTCTCGCTCGCCACCATCACCCGGTCGCCAGGCCTGACCTGCAGGTCGCGCAGATCGCGGGCCGCCGCCTCGACGGCATCCGAGAACTGCCGGTAGCTCCATGAGCGCCCGGCTTCGACAAATGCCGGATGATCAGGCATGTCCTTTGCAAATTTCGCGTAGACGTCGTGGACCCGCGACGGCAGCCCCTCGATCAGGCCATCCGCGCTGATATTTTCGAGAACAGCTTTCATAGCGCGCCCTCTCTCGATAATGAACTTGTCCGGCCGCAGTCTCTGCGGCCCCGCGATGACGCAAGCGAATCAGGAGGCGCGACGGCTGATCGGGCTGGTTTTCGCCGCAGACTGTTGGGCAAGGATTTCCTCCTCGACGTCGCGAAGCTGGTCCTTGCCGAAGAACATCTCACTACCCACGAAGAATGTCGGCGAGCCAAAAGCGCCGCGGTCGACCGCGTCCTGCGTCAGCGCCATCAGGCGGTTCTTGACGGCGGGATCCTGCGACCTCGCGATGATCCGATCGGCATCGATGCCCGACGAGGCGAGCGCTTCGCGCATCACGCTGGGATCGTCCATCTTCTTCGGCTCTTCCCACATGTGGTGAAAGACCGCCTCGAAATACGGCCTGAACATCCCTTCGGCTTCTGCCGCGACGGCGCCGCGCATCAACTGAAGTGTGTTCACCGGGAAGAACGGATTGCGTTTGAAGGTCGTGATGCCATGACGGCGAATGAAGCGCTCGGTCTCCAGCGCCATGTATTCGCCCTTGTTCCTGACGCCTTTGAGATAATCGCCGGGCGAGCTGTTGCCGGTGAGCTTGTAGATGCCGCCGAGCAGCACCGGCACATAGTCGAACTTGGTGCCCGTGCGCCGCTCGATATCACGAATCAGGCACGCCGCCAGATAGGCGTTCGGGCTGCCGAAATCGAACTGAAACTGGACCCTCAGCGCACCGGCATCGCTCATTCGATCCTCCGTCGCCTCTAATTGTGCCGGACGCGGTCGTCCGCCGGGTTTCGATCTGACGCCCAGCCATATAGTTCTAAAAAAGAACTGTCAATTCAAAACCCGCTTCCGGTCCCTGGCTGAACTGTCAGATCACCTGGTATTTACAAGTTCTGATATGGAATTTATTGTGCTATGCTATTGGTTCAATTGATTATTGCCGGAGAGCGCGATGCGCTGGGACTCGCTTGAAGAAGAGCAATGCTCGCTGGCGCGCACGGTCGCCGTAATCGGCGACCGCTGGAGCCTTCTGATCCTGCGTGAGTGCTTTCTTCGGGTCCGCCGCTTCGAGGAGTTTCAATCCAGGCTCGGCATCACCCGCCATCTGCTGGCCGACCGGCTGAAGAAGTTCGTCCGCTACGGCGTGCTGCGCCGCGTCCGCTACCAGGAAAGCCCGGCGCGCTACGAATACATCCTGACCCAGCGCGGCCTCGATCTATATCCGGTCGTGATGTCGATCGTGCACTGGGGCGACACGCACATGGTCGACGAGCGCGGCCGCCCGCTGCTGCACCAGCACAAGAGCTGCGGGAAGATGTTCGATCCCGTGATGATCTGCTCGGAATGCGGCGACCCGGTTCACGCCAAGGAAGTGCACACCCATCCGGGGCCAGGAGCTGCGAAGGCAGGCGCGGCGTCCGCATGAAACGACGGAGTTGCTGAGCGGCGAAGTTACAAGCGCCTGCTCAACAAGCAAGCCGCGCTTCCGTCACCGCACTTCGCCTGTGCATGCACCTTCAATGCTGCGACAGGATATCGCCCAGAAACTTCCTGGTGCGGGCGTGCTGCGGTTTGCGAGCTTCAGGCCGATCAGCGCAAGGCCGCAATATAGACGACGAACAGTTGCATCAGCAAAGGCGTGCCCTGAAACAGGGCGATGTAGCCGGCCGTGATGCGCTCGAGCATGCGATGCCCCGAGGTGCGCGCAAGCGCAACGCCAAGGCCGGCGATTGCGCCGACCGCAAAGCCGATCGCGGAGAGTGCGAGCGTCCATTTGAGGCCGCCGAGCAGAAACAGGAACTGGTTCCGGTCCATGACGCGCCTCACTTCAGGGGATAGCTGAAGTAGCGCGCGTTGATCTGCGCGAACATCAGCATCAGCATCCACGAGATGACGAGATACATCAGGGTGACGACCCCATAGACCTCGAAGCTGCGGAACGTGTTGCTTTCGATCGCCTGTCCGACCGAGGTCAGCTCATAGGCCGAGATCGCCGAGGTGATGCTCGTCGTCAGCGTCAGCATGATGAACTGGCTGGTGAGCGAGGGAAAAATCGCCCGCAGTGCCGGCTTCTGCACGATCAGGCGGAATACCAGCGTCCGGCTCAGGCCAAGCGCGTAGCCCGCTTTGATTTGTCCCTTGTTGATCGACTGTACCCCGCCCCGGATGATCTCGATCGCGTAGGCGCCGCCGTTGACGCCGAGCGCGATGATCGCCGTGACGGTTGGATTGAGTCTGACGCCTGCGAGCGGCAGCGCAAAGAAGATGAAGTAGATCTGCCCCAGAAACGGCATGTTCCGGATCACCTCGACAAAGGAGATGACGAGCCAGCGCAAGGCCGGAATGCGGGAGTTGCGCAGCATGACGCCGCCGATACCGATGACGAGCGCCAGCACCACGCCGGAAAGCGCCAAGCCGAGTGTTCCGGCGCTGCCCCACAGCAGATCCGGCAGCCCGTCGATGACGGGCGCAAAATCGAACCGGTAGTTCATGTCGCTCCTCCCCTCCGGGCGGCCCTCTTGTTTGACGCCGGTGGTGACGGCGTCGTGGCTCTGCCCGTTGTTGTCGAAATCGTCTGCGTTACGGCACCGTTCGCATGTCCTTCAATGCAGGTTCGAGCG